>ERZ1066122.653-NODE-653-length-35142-cov-8.765298_pt1 | contig 35142 bp, 33 predicted proteins | sample MGYA00382769_ERZ1066122 | MGnify/ENA primary metagenome ERZ1066122 (study PRJEB33369, sample SAMEA5778352) | biofilm metagenome | biome: Industrial cooling water; feature: Water cooling tower basin; material: Biofilm | place: United Arab Emirates | collected... | reverse complement strand
GCCTTGAGACAGGGTCGGGCCCGGCCTTCGACCCCGCGCATGCGCTCTATCTGCGCTATGGTTTTATGTACTGCGGGCCATTTGCAGATTACCGGGAAGACCCGTTCAGCCGTTTTATGACCCTGGCGCTATGATTGGAACCGCCGGGCGGTTTGCAAGGTCGTGCCACGTATTCCCTCAGAAGGAATAAGCGAATAAAAAAGAAGGCTGCGCTTGCGTGGCGCATGGGCTTGTCGACGGACACTATATCTTATTGCTTCTTTTTCTTATTCCTTCTGAGGAAATCCATGGCACGACATCAGCCGAAAAACCCAAGTCCGATTGTGCAGCACGCACCGCGCCGCTAAGGGCGCACAAACCCTTTGAAAGACGACAAATGCCCAAACTCATCCTCATCCGCCACGGCCAGTCGCAATGGAATCTTGAAAACCGCTTCACCGGCTGGTGGGATGTCGATGTGACCGAAAAAGGCGCGGCGGAGGCCTGGGCGGCGGGCGAGTTGATGCGCGACAGGGGGATTGCACCGGACACCTGCTTCACCAGCGTGCAGACCCGCGCGATCAAGACGCTCAATCTCGCGCTCGAGGCGATGGGTCGGCTATGGCTGCCGGTGACCAAGGACTGGCGGCTCAATGAGCGGCATTATGGCGGGCTGACCGGCCTCGACAAGGCCGAGACCGCAGCGAAGCATGGCGACGATCAGGTCAAGATCTGGCGGCGCAGCTTTGACATTCCGCCGCCGGTGCTGGAGGCAGGTTCGCCCTATGACCTGTCATCCGACCCGCGCTATGCCGGAATCGCGATTCCTTCGACCGAGAGCCTGAAAGATACGATTGCCCGCGTACTGCCCTATTATGAAAGCGCGATTGCGCCTGAGCTGGCTCAAGGCAAAACCGTGCTGATCTCTGCGCATGGCAACAGCCTGCGCGCCTTGGTCAAGCATCTGTCGGGCATATCCGATGCGGACATCACCGGCCTCGAAATCCCTACCGGGCAGCCAATTGTCTATGAACTGGACGATGCGCTGAACGCTGTGGATCGCTATTATCTGTCGGAACGCGCATAAAAAAGGAGCGCGGCTTTGATGGCCGCGCTCCCTTTAAACTTCCGGGTGAAAAATTCTATCAGGCGACCTTCTGCCGCTCGCTTTCGTCTTCCATATCGCGCAGCACATAGCCGCGGCCCCAGACGGTCTCGATGTAATTGTCGCCGCCGCACGCCAGGGCCAGTTTCTTGCGCAGCTTGCAGATGAACACGTCGATGATCTTGAGTTCGGGCTCGTCCATCCCGCCATAAAGATGGTTGAGGAACATTTCCTTGGTGAGCGTGGTGCCCTTGCGTAGCGACAGCAGCTCGAGCATTGCATATTCCTTGCCGGTCAGGTGGACGCGCGCACCATCGACTTCGACGGTTTTGGCATCAAGGTTGACCGCCAGCTTGCCGGTGCGGATGACCGATTGGCTGTGGCCTTTCGAACGGCGCACAACCGCATGGATGCGGGCGACCAGTTCTTCGCGGTGGAACGGCTTGGTGACATAATCGTCGGCACCGAAGCCGAAGCTGCGCACCTTTGAATCCATTTCGCTGATGCCCGAAAGGATCAGCACCGGCGTCTGCACCTTTGCGACGCGCAGCTTTTTTAGCACATCATAGCCATGCATGTCGGGCAGGTTGAGGTCGAGCAGGATGATATCGTAATCATAAAGCTTGCCGAGATCGAGGCCTTCCTCGCCAAGGTCGGTCGTATAGACATTGAACCCCTCGGTCGCGAGCATCATTTCGATGGCTTTCGCGGTGGTCGGTTCGTCTTCAATCAGCAACACGCGCATGGCTAGCTGGCCCCTCTATCATTTTGACCCCCAATGCAGGCACCGCGTCGCGACCCGGACCCCGCATCGGCAATTCATTAACCATAGGAGGAATGAACTGAAAAGGTTAATTTCGTCTTAACGCGCAGAAACCCGCGAGTCGCGCGCTCTCGATGCGCGATAAATGACTCAATTCTGCGGTTTTTGTGGCTTGATGCCGCGCCCGATTTTTTTCCGCCTTTCGCTCGCTTTGCATCCACAACGGAGCAATCGATGCCGTCCGGCCTGGTTTTGGTGACTCTTCGTTAAGCACAGGAACGCGATCAATGGGGCAATCCGACGCAATGCACCAACCGGTGCCGGGAGTAACCGCTGTGAACCACATCACTGCCATTTTACGCGCCGATCATGACCGCCTTACCCAGCTTGCAACCGAATTCCGGTTGCTGGTTGCAAGGACGCAGCCGCCGCCGGGGATCGACCTCGTCAAATTCCGCACCGCGTTCTCCAAAGAGATGCTCGCCCATCTAGCCCGCGAGGACATGCTGCTCTATCCCGCGCTCGGCAAAAGCCCGGACCCGCAGGTCGCGCGCATCGCGCGAAGCTTTGTCGATGAAATGGGCGGGCTGATGTCGGCCTATAAGGAATGGTCAATCCGCTGGCCGACCGAGCTAGCTGTCGAATATTGGCCGACTTTCGTCCATGAAACGACCGAATTGCTCGACATGCTCGCAACGCGCATCATGCGCGAAAACAACAGCCTTTATCCCCTTGTCGAAACGGTCCCGGTCGAGGCGCCCTGAAGCTGCTGAAACATGCGGCTTTTCGTCGAATTGGCATTTGCCAACCGGAATGCTGCTTGCTAGCCTGAAATTTCAGGGAGACATGCGTCGATTCCGATACGGAACGGCGCTGTCATGCAACAGGGAGCCTATCACATGAAATTCACCAAATCGGCGCTGCTTCTTTCGGCAAGCCTGATCGCCACCCCCGTGCTGGCGCAGGAAGTATCGCAGACCGCACCACAAGCCAGCGAGACCGTCAGCGAGGAAGAAGGCAAGTCGATCGTCGTGACCGGATCGCGGATCAAGCGCGACCCCAATGATAGCTCGCTGCCGCTGCAGATCATCACCAATGCCGATATCGAGCGTGAGGGGATCAACAATCCCGAACAGCTTTTGATGTTCCTTTCGACCAACGGCACGGGCGCGGACAATCTGGCCTCCAACGCCGATGTCGTGACCGGCGCCCAGCGCGGCACCAACGGGCTGTCATCGGCCAACCTTCGTGGGCAGGGTAATGCCGCGACGCTGGTGCTGCTGAACGGTCGCCGCGTGGCTGCGCACGGGCTTTCGGGTTCGGCGGTTGACGTAAACCAGATCCCCTTTGCCGCGATGGAGCGGGTCGAGGTGCTGAAGGACGGCGCATCGGCGATTTACGGCACCGATGCCGTCGGCGGGGTGATCAACTTCATCACGCGCAAGGATTATGTCGGATTGGGCTTGCAGGGCTCGGTCGATGTGACCGAGGCTGGCGGCGGCAATATTTATCGCCTGTCTGGCATCGCGGGCTATGGCGACCTTAATGACCAGGGTTTCAACATCATGGCCTCGGTCGCCTATAGCTGGAACAAGGCGCTGAACGGCTCGCAGCGCAGCTTCGTCAATGGCAACCAGCCCAATCGCGGGCTTTCGATCGACACGCGCGGAACGCCGCTAGCAACCGCCTTCAACATCGGGGCGAACGCATTCCAGAACCCTAATGGCACTTTGCTGACCGGTCTGACCATTGGATCGAGCACGGTCAATTTTGCAGGCGGCGGGATCAACCTGCTCGACCTGCCCGGCCAGGCTGGTTGCGAAAGCATGGACGGCGGCCTCGCTTATGATTCGCAGCTGTGGAACAACCCGGCCACCGCCTTTGCCTGCGCATGGGATACGGGTCGCGCTGCCGTAATCCAGCAGCCGATTGAGACACTGACCTATTATGGCCGCGCCGTCGGACGCATATTTGACGACCATGAAATCAGCCTTGAAATCACCGGATCGGATGCAAATTCGGCAAAACGGTTCAGCAATGCGCAGCTTTCGGCAAATACAACCAATCTGAACTGGGCCATGCCGCGCACCGCTGCGACGGCCGCGACCTATGACGCTGTGGTTGCCGGTATTCGCAGCATCATCACCGATCCGGCGCAGCTTGCCGCATTCAATGCCCGCGCGGCGCTGCAACGCCCGATTTCCGGTCGCTGGCGCTGCATTGCGTGCGGTGTGCGCGAATATGAAACCACGACGACAACCTTCCGCGCCGCGATTGGCATCGAAGGGCCGATTGCAGGCGGCTGGGATTATCGCGCCGGTGCATCCTATGCGAAGAGCGAATCTTCCTCGCTATTGGGCAGCGGCTATTATTTCCGTGGGACGTTGCAGAACGGCTCCTATGATCCGCTGGCCCCGCAGGTTGCAGGCGCACCTGCAGGCTTCCGTGGCCTTGTCGGCGCGATCAACAGCGGCCTGCTCAATCCGTTCAGCCTGACGCAGACTGACGCTGGCCTCGCCGCGCTTGCCTCGATCTCGGCAGAGGGCACCACGCTTTATGGCGGGCAATATGAGGTGAAGCAGCTCGACTATTCGGTATCTGGTCCGCTTTTCGACATTTGGGGTGGCAGCGTCCAGGTGGCGGCCGGTATCGATTACCGGCAGGAAACCTATTCGTTTAACGGCTCCGACGCGGCAGCCGCCACGGCACCGGTGATTTTCCTTGCCGCATTCGACAATGTCAACGCACTGACCCCCAAGAAGCGCGAGGTAAAAGCCGCCTATGCCGAAGTGCTGGTCCCGCTGTTCGACGGGTTCGAGCTGACCGGTGCGATCCGGCACGACGATTATTCGGGCTTCGGCGGCACGACCAATCCGAAAGTTTCGTTCAAATGGCGGCCGTGGGAACCGATCATGTTCCGTGGGTCGTACAACACCGGTTTCCGCGTGCCTTCGTTCAACCAGATTTTCAACGGTGCGACGATTTCGCCCTATTCGGGAAGCGACCTTGCCGATCCGGTGCGTTGCCCCGGCGGCGTGCCGACCAGCGCCTTTGGCAGCGGCCAGCCCTGCGCGCAAATCCGGCCTGACATTGTCACAGGCGGTACCCCGGACCTTGGGCCTGAAACGGCAAAGCAGTTCAGCCTCGGCGTCGTGATCCAGCCAACCCCCGATTTCAGCGCCTCGTTCGACTGGTGGTCGATTGCGGTTGACGATACGCTTGCGATATTGACGCTGCGCCAGCTCATCGAAAACGCGGCGCTGTTCCCCGACCGCTTCATCCGCGATGCAGCCGGGAACATCACCTTCATTGACCAGCGCTGGGTCAATGCAGGCGCGCGGAGGACGCAGGGTCTGGAAGTCTCGCTGCGCGGTGCAGTCGATGGCTTTGGCGGTCGGTTCACCGCCGGGCTCGACGGCACCTATCTGCTCAAGAAGAAGGAAAAGCTGACGCAGGCTGCGCCCTTTGGCCCAAGCCAGATCGGTGTGTTCACCTTTGCAGGCGACCTTGGCATCGAGTGGAAGCATAACGCCTTCGTCACCTGGGCAAATGACAATATCTCGCTGTCGTTCAGCCAGATTTTCCGCAAGGGCTATAAGAATTTCGCCTTGCCCGGCATCGCCAATGGCACGGTAACACGGCCCGACTACAATCCGCGCGTGTCGGACTATGCGATCTACAATCTCAACATCAGCTATCTGGGGCTTGGCCCCAATTTCAAGCTGACCGGCGGGATCAAGAACCTGTTCGACAAGGATCCGCCCTTCGCAATCACCTATGACGGCAATACCGGCGCGGGTTCGAGCTGGGAGCCGCGCGTAGCAGACCCGCGTGGCCGCTCGTTCATCGTTGCGGCAGAGGTGAAGTTCTGATTCTGGAACGCAGACAGCTGATGGCGGCGCCGGCCCTTCTCGCTACCCTCGCACCTGCAAAGGCCGCGACACGGGCCAAACCCCCGCGCCTACGCGCTGGCGACACGATCGGCCTGATCGAGCCTGCCTCGGCAAGTAGCGAGCCGTTCGACATCACGCTGGTTGAGGAGGCAATGGTCGCGATGGGCTTGAAGCCCAAGCGCGGCAAGCATGTGCTGGACCGCCACGGCTATCTGGGCGGGCAGGACAAGGATCGAGCTGCCGATGTGACCGCGATGTTCGCCGACCCCGAAGTGCGCGCAATCATGTGCGTGCGCGGCGGCTGGGGCTCGGCACGGCTGCTTCCCTTTGTCGATTGGGAGGTGGTGCGCGCCAACCCCAAAATGCTGATCGGGTTCAGCGACATTACCGCGCTGCATATGGCGATTGCGGCGAAGGGCGGTGCCTATACCATCCACGGGCCCAATGGCTCGAGCGCATGGGGCAAAAGCTCGCTTGAGAGTTTCAAGGCGGTGGCCTTTGACGGCGCGATGCCGCTGTACAAAAACCCGGTGGCAAGCGACGACCGGCTGGTGCAGCGTCGTTTCCGCACGCAGAAACTGACGGGCGGCAAGGCGCAGGGGCGCTTGCTGGGCGGCAATCTGACCGTGCTGACCGCGCTGGCCGGCACGCAATATATGCCCGATTTTACCGGTGCGATCCTGTTCCTTGAGGATATTGACGAGGCTGAATATCGCATCGACCGGATGCTGACCCAGTTAGGGCAGGCGGGCGTACTGTCAAAGCTGGCAGGCGTGGTGTTCGGCCAGTGCACCAATTGCCGCGACCCCGACGGCAGCGGCCCGGGCGGCGGCTTTACGCTGAGCGCCTTGCTCGAACAGCATATCGGCTCGCTTGGTGTCCCCGCCTATCAGGGCGCATGGTTCGGCCATATTGCCGACCAGTTCAGCCTGCCCGTGGGCGCGCTGGCCGAAATCGACGCCGATGCCGGGACGCTACGCCTGCTCGAATCCGCCGTCGTGTGATCCGCACCGCCCTGCGCTGGCTGCTGGCGCTTTTCTATTTGGGTGCAGGGGTGCTGCATTTGCGCAGCCCGGCAGGCTTTCTGGCGATTACGCCCGATTGGGTGCCCTTTCCTGAAGAGATTGTCGCCTTCACCGGCATTGTCGAAATTGCAGGCGCCATCGGCTTGATGATCCCGCGCACCGTCATCGCCTGGGCACGTCCGGCAGCGGGCATTGGTCTTGCGCTCTATGCGCTCTGCGTCTGGCCCGCCAATTTCAACCATGCCTTCAGCAACATTGCCTTTCCCGGCGGCGAGCCATTGAGCTGGTGGTACCATGGCCCGCGCCTGGTGGCACAGCCGCTGATCATCTGGCTCGCGCTATGGGTTGGCGAAGTAACCGACTGGCCCTTTCGCAAGCAGCGCTAAACCGCCAGCCGCTCGACCAGAAAATCGAACAGCGCGGTCACGCGGCGCGGGCGGAGGGTGCCCGGCGGGCTTAAGAGATGCAGCCCCAGCGGCGGCGGGCTCCAGTCGCGCAGCAGAGACACTAGCCGTCCGGCGCGGATATCGTCGTTGCAGATAAAGTCGGGCAGTTGCGCAATGCCAAGCCCGGCACAGAGCGCGGGCAGCATGGCATCGCCATTGTTCATCCGCACGGGCCCTGCCGGACGCACCGCTGCCTCGCCGCCATCGACATGTCGGTAATGCCAGGTCACCGCCCCGCCCGAATGCGCATAGACGATGCAATGATGCTCGCCCAGCGCTGCCGGGTGGCGCGGCTCGCCGTAGCGGCGAAGATAGAGGGGCGAGGCAACGGTCAACAACCGGACATCGCACAGCCGTCTGCTCCTCAAACTGCTGTCGGGCAGTTGCGCGATCCGTAAAGCAAGATCAAAGCCTTCGCCGATCAGGTCGACCTGCGCATCGCTCAATTGCATTTCCACGCTGATTGCGGGGTTCGCGGTCAGAAAGTCGGCGATCAGCGGCGCTGCGCGGCGCAGCCCGAAGCTCATCGGCACCGCCAGCCGCACCAGCCCCGATGGTGCGCTTGCCTCATCGCGCGCAGCCTCGACCGCCGCCTCGCCCTCGGCAAGGATGCGCTGCGCATGATCGAGCAGCTTTGCGCCCGTCTCGCTCAATGCCAGCCGCCGCGAGGTACGGTGGAACAGCGGCGCACCGATCTGCTGCTCCAGCCGCGTGATGGCTTTCGATACCGTCGCTTTCGACATGCCAAGCGCAGCGGCAGCGCGCGAAAAGCCGCCCTGCTGCGCAACGGTCGCAAAAATGCTCCAGGCTTCAAAATCGGGAAGGCGCATATCGGAAACAATATGTTTCCAATGTTTCTATTTCAATCCCCAATGCAGAGCCTATCTCTGCTGCCAACAACCACCCTCAATCAGGAGCGACCGACATGATCGAGACCAAGGCAAAAATCGACATCCGCCCCTTTGCTTCGCTGGGCGCAGCGAACCATGGCTGGCTAGATGCGCATCACCATTTCTCCTTCGCCAACTATTATGATCCCGCACGCATGGGCTGGGGCAGCATCCGCGTCTGGAATGACGATATCATCCAGCCGCAGACCGGCTTTCCGCCGCACCCGCATTCGGACATGGAAATCATCACCTATGTCCGCACCGGCGCGATCACCCACCAGGACAGCCTGGGCAATAAGGGCCGCACCGTTGCCGGCGATGTGCAGGTGATGAGCGCCGGGACCGGCATCCGCCATTCGGAATATAATCTGGAGGATGAGCCTACCACCATCTTCCAGATCTGGATCATGCCCAAACGCACAGGCAATGCGCCGAGCTGGGGCACCAAGCCTTTTCCGAAAGGCGACCGCTCGGGCGACTGGCAGGTTCTGGCGAGCGGCTTTGACGCCGATGCCGATGCCCTGCCGATCCGCGCCGATGCCCGCGTACTGGGAACGACGCTGAAGGCTGGCGAGAGCCTGAGCTATCGGATCGGCGAAGGGCGGCACGGCTATATGGTGCCTGCCACCGGCCGGATTGAAATCGACGGATTGGCTGTAAACGCCCGCGACGGCGTTGCAATTGGCGATGGCCAGCTGACCACCACGGCGATCGAGGACAGCGAAATCATCCTCGTTGATTCTGAATAACTCCCCCACCCCGCCTCGGCACAATGCCGGGGTCGGGCAAACCCAGCGAACGAAAGGCAATCTCCCATGACCAAAGTTCTAGTCCTTTATTATTCCAGCTACGGCCATATCGAAACCATGGCCAATGCCATTGCCGAAGGCGCGCGTGAGGCGGGCGCCGAAGCCGTCATCAAGCGCGTGCCCGAAACCGCACCGCGCGAAGTTGCCGAGGCTGCGCATTTCAAGCTCGATCAGGCGGCACCCATTGCCACCGTCGACGAGCTGAAAGACTATGACGCCATCATCGTCGGCACCGGCACACGCTTTGGCCGGATGTCGAGCCAGATGGCCGCATTCTGGGATGCAGCGGGCGGCGTCTGGATGCGCGGCGAGCTGAACGGCAAGGTCGGCGCAGCCTTCACCTCAAGCGCAACGCAGCATGGCGGGCAGGAAACGACGCTGTTCTCGATAATCACCAACCTGCTGCATTTCGGCATGACGATTGTCGGCCTCGACTATGGCTTTCAAGGCCAGATGCGCAATGACGAGGTGACCGGCGGCGCGCCCTATGGCGCAACGACCATTGCCAATGGCGATGGCAGCCGCACCCCAAGCGAAACCGAGCTTGACGGCGCACGCTATCTGGGCCGGAGGGTTGCCACCACCGCGGCCAAATTGTCGGCATAAGGTGAAAAGGGGCGGGCAGCTACGCTGCCTGCCCCGACCCGCGTCTCAAAAATCGATGGCGATGCCCTTAAGCTCCCAGTCGCCATAGCGCACCGGATCGGGACGTTCGGGGTCGGGCGCAGGGCCGGGCTTTGCCGCGCCCGGTTTCGGCACGGGCGGGCTTTTGGAAAGATGCGCGGGCGGCTTCAGATGTGCGGGGCGCTTGCCCATCGGGCTATCCTTGAAAAATGCGGTGATGCTCCACACATTGGACGCAGTGACGAGGATATCAAGATGAATATGCTCAAGACGACGATGCTGCTGGCCGCGCTGACCGCGCTTTTCATGGCGCTTGGCTTCACCCTTGGCGGGCCGCGCGGTGCGATCATTTCGCTGCTGGTCGCATTTGCGATGAACATCTTTACCTATTGGAATGCCGACAAGATCGTGCTGAAAATGCACAATGCGCGTGAGGTTAGCCCGACATCGGATTTCCATGCGCTTGTCGCCAATCTGGCGCGGCGGGCCAATATGCCGGTGCCCAAAATCTACCTGATCGACAGCCCGCACCCCAACGCCTTTGCGACGGGGCGCAATCCTGAAAATGCTGCGGTGGCCGCAACCACCGGTCTGCTCGACGCGCTCAACCGCGACGAGATTGAGGGCGTGATGGCGCATGAGCTGGCGCATGTGAAAAATCGCGACACGCTGATCATGACGATGGTGGCGACGATCGCCGGCGCGCTTTCCATGCTGGCCAATTTCGGGCTGTTTTTCCGCGATGGCGACCGCAACGGGCTGGCGACACTGCTTGCCGTGCTGGTTGCGCCCTTTGCTGCGATGATCGTGCAACTGGCGATCAGCCGGACGCGCGAATATGGTGCCGACCGGGTGGGCGCGGAGATTTCGGGCAACCCGCTAGCGCTTGCCTCTGCGCTTGCGAAGATTTCGCGCGGTGCAGCGGCGATCCCCAATCCCGTTGCGCAGCGCAATCCTTCGGCAGCGCAGCTCTACATCGTGCCGACGCAGGTGTCGGAAATGTTCTCGACGCACCCCGCGACCGAGAACCGGATTGCTGAACTGCAGGCGCTGGCCGATGCCATGCCGACCGCGCCGCGCCGGAGTGCGCTTGATCCGCTGGGCCGATCATAACGTCCTTTTTCTCTACCGTAGCCCTGAGCTTGTCGAAGGGCGCGTTTAATGCAGGCGCCCTTCGACAAGCTCAGGGCTACGGTTTGAATTGCACCGGTCTTGGTCTAAGCGGCCAGATATGAACACCCGCCCCGCCACTGCCACCGGTTTGCCAACGCGCAAGGCAGCGCTGCGCATGCTCGATGCTGTCATGCGCACCGGCCAGCCGCTTGATCAGGCTGCGATCCCGGCGACAAAATGGCTCGAGCCTTCGGACCGCGCACTTGCCATTGCGATTGCGCAGGAGGCGTTGCGCTGGACCGCCGATTTCGATCTGCTGATCGACAGCCAGACCCGCCTGCCGTTGGCGGAGGATGCCAAGGCGCGGATGGTGCTGCGCATGGCATTGGCGCAGATGTTGCGACTTGGCACCCCGCCGCATGCTGTCATTGCAACGTCCCTGCCGCTGCTCGAGGGCGGACCAAGGCGGCTGGTGCATGGCGTGCTGAGCTCGCTGTGGCGGTTGCAGCCGCAGCTTGCCGAACATCCGACTTTGCCGCCCGCCGCCGCGATACGCTGGCAAAAGGCCTGGGGACCCGAGGTTGTTGCCGCCGCCGGGGCCGCATTTGCCGAGCCGCCCATGCTCGATCTGGCGCTCAAGGACCATGACGCAACCGACAAATGGGTCGAAATACTGGGAGGCACCAGCCTCGCCCCCGGCCATATCCGCCTGCCGCGCGGAAAGGCCATTGAGACGCTGGATGGCTATGCCGAGGGCGATTGGTGGGTGCAGGACCTGGCCGCAAGCCTTCCGGTGCGCTTGCTGGGCGAAGGGCATGGCAGGACCGTACTTGACCTCTGCGCTGCGCCCGGTGGCAAGACGATGCAGCTGGCTGCAGCGGGCTGGAAGGTTACCGCGCTCGACCTGTCGGAAAAGCGCATGGCCATCCTTGAGCAAAATCTGGCGCGAACCGGGCTGGACGCCAAAATGGTCGTGGCCGACATCCGCAAGTGGGATGGTACTGCGCAATATGACGCGGTTCTGCTCGATGCGCCGTGCAGCGCAACCGGCACTTTCCGCCGACATCCCGATGTGCTGCACCGCATCGGCGCGCGGCAGATTGACGAGCTGGTGCCCTTACAAGCGACATTGCTCGATCGTGCGGCGCAATGGGTGAAACCCGGCGGTTCGCTGGTTTACGCAACATGCTCGCAGGAGCCGGAAGAGGGTGAAGCGCAGGCAGAGGCGTTTCTGGGCCGTCACCCTGAATTTGCTGCTGCGCCCGCCGATACCGGGTTGCTTGCCATTGGCGACAATGGTGCAGGGCAGATACGCACTTTACCCGGAATGCTGGCGGAGCAAGGCGGGCTGGATGGATTTTTCGTCGCTCAATTTAGCAAGCAAACTTAAATATTCCTCGTCACCCCGTGCTTGACACGGGGTCCCGCCTTTTTGCAACCCTGCGCCATAAAGCGGGACCCCGCATCAAGTGCGGGGTGACGATAAGGGGTGAGTGGATCAGGAAACTTCGGGACATGACAAAACCCCCCACCCTCACCACCGACCGTCTGCTGATCGAGCCGCTCGCGATGAAGCATTGGGAGGCCTATGCTGCCGCATGGGCCGACCAGCGCATGACGCAATTTATCAGCCCCGAGCCGCGCAGCCGGCAGGAAAGCTGGATGAAGTTCCTGCAAGGGGCCGGCATGTGGCCCGTGCTCGGCTATGGCTATCTCGCCTTTTGCGACCGGATCAGCGGCGAATATCTTGGTCTTGGCGGGCTGGGCCAGTTCGAGCGCGGCATCGCGGGGCTGGAAGGTCATGTCGAGGCAGGCTGGGCCTTTGGCTATGCGCATTGGGGCAAGGGCTATGCGACCGAAGCGATGTCGGCGGTCCTCGGCTGGGCCGATACAAACCTGCCTTCGCCCGAAATCCGCTGCATCATCGACATCGAAAATACGGCGTCGATGCGCGTTGGAGAAAAGCTTGGTTTCGAGCTGATCGAGACGTGCGAAGTAACGACCGGACCGTTGGGTCTTTTTTCGCGACTGCGGAAATGATGCGCCCGCCTTTGGCGGGCAAGACGCAAAGGCGCAAAGGAAAAAAAATCTTTGTGCCTTTGTGCCATTGCGCCTTTTTTACATCGAATAAGGAATTGGCGGCCATCCGCGACGATTAGCTGTGCATAAAGGGCCAGCTTGCTTGCCGATAATGCCCATAATCGCTAAGCGCCGCCTATGTCCGTGCTAATCGCCCCATCGATCCTGTCCGCCGATTTTGCCTGGCTGGGTGAAGAAGTGCGCGCGATCGATGCGGCAGGCTGCGACTGGATCCATGTCGATGTGATGGACGGGCATTTTGTGCCCAACATCACCATCGGCCCGGCTGTCGTAAAGGCGCTCCGCCCGCACAGCGCCAAGCCGTTCGATGTCCATCTGATGATTTCGCCGGTGGACCCATATGTCGAGGCCTTTGCCGATGCAGGGGCGGACATCATTTCCTTCCATCCCGAGGCCGGGCCGCATCCGCATCGCACCGTGCAGCTGATCAAATCGCTCGGCAAGCAGGCGGGCATCGTCCTTAACCCGCATACGCCCGCCAAGATGCTCGATTATCTGATCGAGGATGTCGATCTCGTGCTGGTGATGAGCGTCAACCCCGGCTTTGGCGGGCAGAGCTTTATTTCCAGCCAGCTGCGCAAGATCGAGGCGATCCGGAAGATGATCGACAAAACGGGGCGCGATATCCGGCTGGAGGTCGATGGCGGCATTACGGTCGAAACCGCGCCGCTTGCCATTGCTGCCGGGGCCGACACGCTGGTTGCCGGAACCGCGACCTTCAAGGGCGGGCCGACCGCCTATGCGGCGAATATCGCTGCGCTCAGGGGATGATGAGCGAAGAGCAAGTGCCCAGCGATGAAGAGCGCAGCAAAAGCGGTGCCGCGCTGGCTGTTCAGCCGCAGGGCGGCTTTTCCGCGCTCATTGCCCGCGCTTCGCTGATGCTTTACCAATTGAGCTGGCGCACGCCGCTGCACGGGCGGCGGATATCGGGCAAGCTGCCGGTGAAATTGCTCGCTGCACCCACCGATCCGCTGAAGGGCAATGAAGCGCGTGGCAAGGCTATCCGCATGGATCGTTTCCATTTTCTGGGAATGGATTTCGACATTGCCAAGGGCGATTTCGCCGACCCGCCTTTGCCGCCTGCATTCCTGGATTATATCCACCGTTTCGATTGGCTGCGCGATCTGGCAGCGGTTGCCAACCGGGCCGAAGGTGCCCCGATCGCAGCGCGGATCGCCGATTTCTGGCTGACCGCCCATGCCGACAAACCCCGCCAACCGGCATGGAATATTGCCAGCAGCGCCTGGCGCTTCCTCAATATGACCGCATGGTCGCCCTATTTGCTGTCGTCCGACGACCTCATCTATCGCTCCAAAATCCTCAACCATCTGGCGCGCACGGCGCGGCATCTCGATCATAGCGCGGTGCGGGCAACGCAGCCTTTCGACAAGGTGGCGGGCTGGATCGGCGTGTGCGCCGCGTCGCTGTTGCTTCCTGAAGGCAAGGCGCGGCGCGCGATGGGTGAGCATGGGCTGGCGGCAGCGCTGCCCGAACTTGTCTATCCCGACGGCGGGGTGATCACCCGCGCGCCGTTGCAGCTGATCGAGCTGATCGGAATGCTGTCGATGCTGCGCGCGGCCTATGCCGCGTGCAAGGAGGCAGAGCCTGCCTGTATCGAGGAAACGCTGCGCCGCAACGTCCCTGCCTTGCTGGGGCTGAGCCATAGCGATGGTGGCATAGGAGCCTGGCAGGGCGCAGGCCACACCAGCGCGGCAACGGTCGATGCGCTGGTCGAGGCAAGCGGCATCCGCTCGCGCCCGTCGCGCCAGGCGCTCGATTGGGGCTATCAGCGGGTGGCTGCTGGCCCCGCCGTGCTGCAGGTCGATGCAGGCCCGCCGCCACATGCCAAGCAGGCGCTGACGGGCTGCGCCTCCACGCTGGCTTTCGAGTTCAGCTTTGCCAAGGCCCGGATTATCGTGAACTGCGGCGGCGCAGCGCTTGTCGGCGCGCATATTCCGGCCGCCCTCGCCCGCGGCCTGCGCACGACGGCGGCGCATTCGACACTGTGCCTTGATGACAGCAATTCGACCGCGCTGCTAGCCAACGGGCAGTTGGGGCGCGGCGTAGTTTCGGTTGGCCTGACGCGGCGCGATATCGAAAATGCGACGCGGATCGAAACAAGCCATGACGGCTATGCCCGCGCCTATGGCTTTGTGCATTCGCGGCTGCTGATCCTGCGCTCCGACGGGCTTGAGCTACGCGGCGAGGATACGCTGCTGCCGCATGCGACCTACAAGGTGCGCGACGATGTGCCCGCGCATCTGCGCTTTCATCTGGGGCCGGATATCGAGCTGGTGCTTTCCGACGATCGCAAGAGCGTATTGATGCGGCTGGACGACGGCAGCAGCTGGCGCTTTGCCGCGACAAGCGGCACCATCGGCATTGAGGACAGCCTGTGGGTCGATGGCAATGGACGGCCCAACCCCACCCGCCAGCTCGTGATCGAGGCGCGCACAGCCAAGGGTGGCCTCAGCCTCGGTTGGCTATTGAAATTCATCGGTTAGGAACATCTCATGACAGACGTCATCATCAAACGCGCATTGCTATCGGTATCGGACAAGAGCGGGCTGGTTGAACTGGCCCATGCGCTGGCGCGGCGGCAGGTGGAGCTCGTTTCGACCGGGGGGACGGCGAAGGCGCTGCGCGATGCGGGACTTGTCGTCAAGGATATCAGCGAGCTGACCGGCTTTCCCGAAATGATGGACGGCAGGGTGAAGACGCTGCACCCCAAAGTGCATGGGGGCCTGCTCGCCGTGCGCGACAATGCCGAACATGCCGCAGCGATGAAGGAGCATGGCATCGGTGCCATCGACCTCGTTGTGGTCAATCTCTATCCCTTTGCCGAGACAGTGACGCGCGGTGCCAATCGTGACGAGGTGATAGAGAATATCGACATTGGCGGCCCGTCGATGGTGCGCAGCGCGGCCAAAAACCATGAATTTGTCACCATTGTCACCGACCCTGCCGATTATGACGAGCTGATGGCGGAACTGGAGGAAAGCGATGGACGCACAAATCTCGCATTCCGCCGCAAATGCGCGGCCAAGGCCTTTGCGTTAACCGCGCAATATGATTCGACGATTTCGGCCTGGTTCGCCTTCGCCGATCAGGGCGAAAGCCTGCCCGAGACGATCAGCATCCCGCTGAAACGCGGCCAACTGCTGCGCTATGGCGAAAATCCGCACCAGTCGGCTGCGCTATACATCCCGGCTGGACCCGCAGTCAGCGGCGTCGCGCAAGCGACCCAGGTGCAAGGCAAGGAACTGTCCTATAATAATTATAACGATGCCGATGCCGCGCTCGAACTGGTCGCCGAATTCCGCAATGGCCCGCCGACCGTGGTGATCGTGAAGCACGCCAACCCCTGCGGCGTTGCGTCAGGCGAGACATTGATCGACGCCTATAAGGCTGCGCTCGAATGCGACAGCGTGTCTGCCTTTGGCGGGATCGTGGCGGTCAACCGCCCGCTCGACGGCCCGACGGCAGAGGCCATCACCGAAATCTTCACCGAAGTGGTCGCCGCCCCCGATGCCGACGAGGACGCAAAAGCGGTCTTTGCACGCAAAAAGAATTTGCGCCTGCTGCTGACCGGCGACCTTACCGATCCGGCGCGCGAGGGCATGATGCTGAAAAGCATTGCCGGCGGCTATCTGGTGCAATCGCGCGACAATGGCTTTGTCCCCGACAGCGATTTCCGCATCGTTACCAAACGCGCGCCGACGACACAGGAATTGCGCGACTGCCGCTTTGCATGGACAGTTGCCAAGCATGTCAAATCGAACGCGATTGTCTATGCAAAGGATGGCGCAACCGCAGGCATTGGCGCAGGCCAGATGAACAGGCGCGACAGCGCGCGCATCGCCGCCAGCAAGGCGCGCGAGGCCGCCGAAACCTATGGCTGGCAAAGCCCTCGCACGGTCGGATCGGCGGTCGCCTCTGATGCCTTCTTCCCCTTCGCCGATGGCCTGCTCGCCGCGGTGGAGGCTGGTGCAACGGCGGTGATCCAGCCAGGCGGATCGATGCGCGACGATGAGGTGATCGCTGCCGCCGATGAGGCTGGCCTTGCCATGGTCTTCACCGGGATGCGCCATTTCCGGCATTGAGGCATTGCAACCCAGCGTCGCAGCATTGCTGGCAATTGTCTATTTTGCTAGGGACTGCCCATGCGTTTCCTGATACCATTGCTGCTGTTGGTCCTCGCTGGCTGCGCGGGGCCGATTGAGACCCGTATCGAAAGCGCGGGGATCAGCGCCGCTGCCCCCACCAGCTTTGCCATCGACCCCGAAATTACCGGCCCTGCAGCGGGCGTGCAGGCAAAAGTTACGGAGCATTTACAGGGGCTTGGCTATCGTCTTGCCGACAATGGCGCGCTGAAATTGCATGTCACGGCGTCTGACCGCCCTGCCGAACTGGCGCTGCAAAGCGGATCGCATCAGTTGGCTGTCGCCGCAGGCAAAAAGCGATGCGCAAAACGCGAATATCGGGTTGGCATCACGCTGACGCGGATTTCCGATGGCGCAAATATCTATCGCAGCAGCGCCGCCGAATTTCATTGCAAGCTGACGCTCGACGAGGCGCTGCCGACGCTGGTGTCAGCCGCGATGGCCGATCTTGGCGCGCCGCGTGGGGCCTATGTGGTCAATCGTCCCCGTCCGGGGGAGTTTCGATTGATTCCGGCAATGTAAGAATGAAACAGGCACCGCCCGTCGGATAATTTTCCGCGCGCACCGTGCCCTGATGCCGTTCGGCAACGGCTCGGACAAAGCTCAAACCCAGCCCCAGGCTTTTCATCCGCGATTGTCCTTCGCGGCCCGAGGCGAAGCGGGTGAACAGATTGGGCAGCAAATCGCTGTCAATGCCGCCTCCTTGATCGACGATGCGGAGCTCGAGCATCGCATCTTCGACACGCGCAACGTCAATCTGGATGCGGCCACCATCGGGACTATGCTTGATTGCATTATCGACCAGGTTGGTAATCGCGCGTGACAGGCTGTCAGCCTCCGCAAAGACGAAGGCGTCGCCCTCATGGTCGATCACATCGATGACGATGTCACGCTCCTTCGCCAAGGGCCAGAGGCTGTCGGCAACATCGCGGGCGAGCTCTGCCAGCAGCACATCGGTCCCTTCAAAAGCCGTTTCGCCCATGCACGCGATCTGCACGAAATCCTGCGCCAATTGCATCGTGCGCCGTGCATGTTTTTCGATACGGTCGCGCGCTGCGCGGTCTTTCAGGTCGGGCAGCATCGAGATGATGGCGGACTGCGGTGCCCGCATATCATGCGATAGAAGCTGCAGTGCCTCTTCGCGTTCATTTTCGGCGCGGGCCAAATCGGTAATGTCGGCCAAATAGTGAATCTGCCCCTGCACAATGTCGCTGTCGTCCAATATGTCGGCGCTGCGCAACACAAAGCTGCGCTGGTCGCGCGCGACAAAACGGACAAATTCCGGCGCATCCGCACTACCCGTCCGGCGCTGTTCAAGATAAGCATCGATCAAGGCGCGCTGCTGCTTGGTAACGCCGCGATAGATGACTTCGGTCAGCGGCAGTCCAATGATGTCATTGCCCAGGCGCGCTTCGGATAGATGATTGGCCATGGTAACGATGCCTGCATTGTCGCTCACCAGCATCGGATCGGGCAAATGTTCGAGCGAATCCGAGACGAAGCGGCGCAGGTCGCGCAGTTGATCGATGGCCATGCCGAGGCTCGCGCTTTGCCGTCCGACTAGGTCGCCCGAAAGCCGCGATTCGGGCTTTGCGGGGATGATGCTGCCTTCTTTTTCTAGGTCGCCCAATTCGCTGTCCATAAAATCGCTCATCGCCTGCAAGCGTCGCCAGCCCCAGAGCGGATAGACGAGGAACAGCCCCAATATTGCTGCGCCCGGCGGGAACCAGATTTGTGCGCCGAGCAGCGCTGCGGTTCCGGCAAGCACCAGGACGACCATCGCAATCGACGCGATCAAGGCCATACGCGGGCGCCAGCGCAAGAAGCCGATCAGCAGCAGCCAGACGGGGAGCAGCGACAAGGCTATCGTCGCCGCCTGCGGCAAGGGGGTGACGAAATTGTCGCGCCGGATCGCGCCCAGCATGTTGGCCATGATTTCCGCACCCGACAAAAGTCCGCCATCCGCCAGCGGCACCGGATAATTATCGAGCAGACCGGTTGCCGTGGCACCAATGATGACATCCTTCCCGCGAATCAGTTCGGCAGGAACGTCGCTGGTCAAAAGATCGACATAGGAAATTTCGGAAAAGCTGCCGCGCGGGGCATAGGGGATCAGCAGCGATGCGCCGCAGCGATCACCACGGTTGTAGGCGGCACTGGGCTTACCCGCCTCGCGCGCCACCAATTCGATGAGGTGCGGCCATTTCTGCCCCTGCTCGTCAGCCGGAAAACACAGGATCGTGCGGCGGACGACGCCGTCATGATCGAATTCGATATTGACCTGTCCGATCCCGGCCGCCGCATCGGCAATGGCAGCGATCGGTCGGACTTCATCATAGGCGCGGCCATCGCTGCCCGGCGAGGCGAAATGCATCGGGACATAGACCGGCGCTCCGCCACCCATGGCCTCTGCCAGCTTTGCGTCGTCCCCCGCCTCGGACGGCTCGCTCAGCAAGATATCGAGCGTTATCGAACGCGGCCCCGATGCCTGCAGCTTGTCGACCAGTTCGGCATGGCGCGTACGCGGCCAGGGCCAGCGACCGAGCGCGGCCAGACTATTATCGTCGATCGTGACAATCAGGATATCGCGATCCGCTTGTGGCCGCGACAATGCGCTCAGCTGATCGTAAAAAAGATAATCGAAAGCCGACGTCCCACGCCATTGCAGCGCCAGAACCACCGCCAGCGACGACAGGACAGCAATGGCAATCCATTCTGCAATCAGGCGCAGGCGAAGGTTCAACGCACGGCTCCCGAAGCCGAGGGACGATTATTGTGCGGAGACAGTGAGCTTTTCAAATTCTGTCCAGCTGGTCGAAACCTCTCCGTCCAGATATTGGACCGATGCAACGCGCCAAAAATAGTCGCCGGGCGGCAGGTCGGACAGGCTGATCTGTTGCTGGGTCAGCCCCGCCTCGTCAACCATCGCAGTCCCCTCGGGCGATCCCCTGAACAGCTGGAAATGATAGCGAAGGGTCCCGCGCCCCTCGCCCAGCCATTTGAAGGCAAAACCGCTGTCGTCGCGACCGCCGCTCGCCGAAATGCTGTTCAGCCGCCGCTTGAATGCATAGGTGCTGGGCAGCCCCTCTATCCCGTTGGCTGAAATCGCGCGGATACGGACGAAATAATTGCCGTCGCCAACATCGGCAAATTCCGCTGTGTCGCCCGTGAAGCGGCCATCGGCAACCTGCTCGACAAATCCGGCATCCGATGCCAGCGACACCCGCAGCCCGCTATAGTCACCGCGCGGCAGATCGAAACGCACCACACGGCCCTTTTGCAACTGTCCGGCATTTTCGATGGTCACAGGCGGCAGCAGCGCTTCCTTTACGACGCCGCCATCGGCCTTTACCGCAAGACCGTTTCCTGCGGGCAAGGCGGTAGCCGCACCGCCCGGCAGGGCGACGGCCAGAGCGCCTTCGGTGACTTCCGAAAAATCATTTTTGGTCGCATCGTCATAGCGCGCCTGGAATTCGGTGCCGCGCACAGCCGAGGTCGCCTTTGGAGTGCGCATGATATAGCGATCATTGGGGTTTTTTGCCGGCGTGACTTTCGAATTCGCCCCGCCGCGCGCGACGGTAAAGTCATGATCGAGACTGTTGTCGATCACATATTGGCGCAGCCGGACAATGGTGAGGTCGCTGTTGGAGGGCAGCGAAATGCGCGAACCATTTTCGAGCGACAAGGTGACGAAGGAATTGGCGGCGGTTTTCACCGTTGCCCCTTCGCCGATGCTGGCGCCCGTTGTTGCAGCACTTGAACGCCCTGCACCAAGCAAGGTGACATTGCCGCGCACCGAGACCACCCGCGCGGCGCTTGCCCTGTATTTGAGATATTTGCGCTGGATGCGCAATTTGGTGCCGACGGGAATGGCCCTTGCATCGCGAATGGCGTTTTGCGCCTGCACCAGGCTGTAATCGCTGCTTTTGGCGAGATATTTCTGGCCCAGCGTGATCAGCGTGTCGCCCGGCTTTACCGTGTAAACAATAACATCGTCATCGACCGCGATGGCGGGCGTTGCAAAAGCGCACAGGACCGCCATCAGCAGGATCAGAAAATGACGCATTATTTGGGCTCCATCGTCTCCAGACGATAGCCATAACCGAAGACGGTGAAGATGCGAAAGCCGTTTTCGGGCTTCAGGTCGAGCTTTGAGCGGATGCGCGAAATATGCATGTCGAGCGTGCGGGTGGCCAAGGCAGCGGTTGTCCGCCAGATCGTTTCCATGATGTAATTGCGCGACAATGTGCGATCACGGTTGCGGAAAAACAGGTCGGCAAGCTCGAATTCCTTCGCCGTCATCATCACGGTCTCGCCGCCGAAACTGACCGTCTGTTCGATCCGGTCGAATTCATATCTGCCATAGGTGACTTTGGTATCAAATGCCCCCGCGCCCGCGCTGCGGCGGAGCATGGCATTGATCCGCGCGGCGATGACGCTGCGGTCCTCTGGCTTGGTGATATAATCGTCGGCGCCAGCGTTCAGCGCGTCGCTAATATCCTTTTTCGCCGTCCGGTTGGTCATCATGATGACCGGCGGCCGTTCCTGCATGGTGGACTGCATCCAGTTCAGCGTCTGCAGCCCGTCCTTTTTGGGCATGGTCCAGTCGATGATGACAAGATCATAAGTCTCACGCACCAAAGATTGCGACAAGGCATTACCGTCGCTGAATGACACAGCGCTATGGCCCAATTCTTCGACAATATTTGTCAGATAATTGACGACGTCCTGTTCGTCATCTGCGATTGCGACCCGCATTTCGAAACCCGTTCTCTCCCCAAGGCTGCAAGCGATTGCAAAATGCAGCCGATAACGAGTTTTCGATTAGTGCCGCTTTGCAGCATGTCCAGCTTTTGCCGACATCCTTTACAACCATTTACATAGGTTACGGCAAAGCGGGATAACGGGAAATGGCTGGGGTGGCAGGATTCGAACCTGCGAATGCCGGTACCAAAAACCGGTGCCTTACCACTTGGCGACACCCCAACATGCCCGGCCACGGGTCCGGGAAGGCGGCCTTATAGCGACCGCAAAGCCGAACGCAATCGCCCTTTTTGGGGCCTGCTCAGTCTATCGGCTGGACCCAGCCATAGGGATCGGGCGCATCGCCGCGCTGGATATCGATCAGCCGGTTTTTCAGCTTTTGCGTGATCTGTCCGGGGCCGCCACTGCCAATGGAGAAGGCAAAGCCCGGCGCGCTGACCTTGCCGATCGGCGTGACCACGGCAGCGGTGCCGCAGGCGAAACTTTCAATGAGGCGGCCCGATTCGGCATCTACGCGCCATTGGTCGATCGCATAGGGCTCCTCACGCACTGTCAGCCCTTCGTCGCGGGCAAGCGCAATCAGGCAGTCGCGCGTCACACCATGCAGGATCGTGTCGGACAGCGGCGGCGTCTGGATGCTGCCATCGGCAAAGACAAAGAAGACGTTCATCCCGCCCAGCTCCTCGATCCAGCGCTGCTCCTTTGCATCAAGAAAGATGACCTGGTCGTGCCCGGCCTGCATCGCCTCTGCCAGCGGGACTAGGCTGGCCGCATAATTGCCGCCGCATTTGGCCGCGCCCGTGCCGCCGGGTCCGGCACGGTTATAATGCTCGCTGACCCAGAGGGACACTGCAGGCGCGCCGCTTTTGAAATAATTGCCGGTCGAGGCGGCAATGACCATGAAGAGATATTCGTTCGCGGGCCGCACCCCCAGAAAGGCTTCGGTCGCGATCATGAACGGGCGGAGGTAGAGCGAGCCACCCTCGACAGGCGGGAACCAGTCGCGGTCGATCTGGACCAGCGCCTTGCACGCAGCGACAAAAACCTCTTCCGGCAGTTCCGGCATCGCCATGCGCCGCGCCGAGGCATTGAAGCGGCGCGCATTGGCGTCGGGCCGAAACAGCGCCATGCTGCCATCGGTGCGCCGATAGCCCTTCAGCCCCTCGAATATCTCCTGCGCATAGTGCAGCACCGCCGTCGCCGGATCGAGCGTAATCGGTTCGCGCGGGCCGATGGTGGCATCATGCCATCCCCCGCCTGAACCATTTGTGCCAGCCGTATAGCGAATCGTGACCATATGGTCGGTGAAAGTCTTGCCAAAGCCCGGATCGGCAATGCGCGCCGCCCGCTCCTCTGCCGGAACAGGCGCGGGATGGGTAAGGCGGGCAAAATCGAGACTGGTCATTGTCAAATCCGGACAGGAAAGGCTTGCACTGTGATATGGGCGGCGGCAAGATACGTCAATATGGCTGTCCCATCCTCTTTCCCGGCCTTTCCAGCCTCGCCCCCGGCCTCGCCGCTGTTCCTGCGCGAGGAGGAAGTGCGGCGCGGGATCGAATTGCTCTATTTCGGCTATACCCGCCTGACCCGCTCGATAGACGAGCGGCTGGCAACGCAGGGGCTGGGCCGTGCACACCACCGCGCGCTCTATTTCATTGCCCGCCAGCCCGACCTGACAGTCAGCGAGCTGTTGCGGCTGCTGGCAATCACCAAACAGTCGCTTGGCCGGGTGCTCAACGACCTGTCGGCGCGCGGACTTGTCGAAACACGCAGCGGGACAAGCGACCGGCGGCAGAAATTGCTGCGCCTGACCGCCGACGGCATGGCATTCGAGGCGCAGTTGTTCGAGGCACTGCGCGACGGCGTCGCCCATGCCTATGCAGCGGCAGGTCAGGAATCGGTCACCGGATTCTGGCGCGTACTTGAGGGGCTTATCCCTGCGGAGGATCGCGCGATGGTGCAGAAACTGCAAGGCGCAATGGCATGAGCGCCGATCCGCGCCTCGCCCGGCTCGAAGCGACCATTCGCGCGCGCAAGGGCGGCGATCCTGCGAGCAGCTATGTCGCGTCGCTCTTTGCCAAGGGTCGCGAGAAAATCGCGCAAAAGGTCGGCGAAGAGGCAACCGAAACCGTCATCGCCGCGCTGTCGGGCGACCCCGCCAAGCTGACGTCGGAGGCTGCCGACCTGCTATTTCATATGCTGATCCTGCTGGACGATGGCGGGGTGGCGTTCGATGCCGTGCTCGCCGAACTCGAACGGCGCGAAGGCGTATCGGGCATCGCCGAAAAGGCCGCGCGCGCGCCATGACGCTGCGCATCGGGTTGCTGGGCGCGTCGCGTGTCGCGGTTTACGCCATGATCGCAGCCGCCAAAGATGTTGCCGGTGTGGAGATCGTCGCCGTCGCTGCGCGCGACCTTGAGCGGGCGAGGGCATATGCAAAGCAGCATGGCATCGCTCACGCCTTTGGGAGCTATGAGGCGCTGATCGCCGCTGATGGTATCGATGCCGTCTATAATGGCCTTCCGCCCAATGCCCACGCCCTATGGTCGATAGCGGCAGTGCAAGCCGGGAAGCCTGTGCTTTGCGAAAAGCCATTCGCGCTGACCATTGCCGATGTCGAGGCCATGCTGGCGGCGGAGGCGCGCACCGGCAGCTTGATCATGGAGGCGCAGCATACCCATTATCACCCTCGCCACCGGCGCATCAGGGAGATTGTCCAGAGCGGGATGCTTGGCCAGATTCGTCATGTCGAGGCGCGCTTCGACGTGCCGATTCCGCAAACGCCCGATGAGCTTCGCTGGGACGGCGCGGTAGGCGGCGGCGCGCTCTGGGATTTGGGGGTCTATCCGGTCTACTGGCTGCGTGCGTCGATGGGCGAGGAGCCGCAGCTGGTTTCGGCACGCCACAGCCTGAACGGGAAAGGCGCCGACATCTGGACCGAAGCCGAATTCACATCCGGATCAGGCGCGCAGGGCAGCATCAGTTGCTCGATGGAGCGAAATTTCGCGGCATGGCTGCACATCGAGGGCGATCATGGCTCGCTCCATGTCGACAATCCCCTGTCGCCCAAGGAGCAACGGCTCGAGCTCACGCGGGATGGCGTTATGACCGAGGAACAGTTTACCAGCCGCCCGACCTATGCTTTCCAGCTCGAGGCGTTTTGCGATGCCGTTTTGCATGGCCAACCCGTGCCGACGCGCGGGGAAGACAGCCTTGCCACAATCCGGCTGTTGTCCGCGATCCGAAAGCTAGCAATGAAAGAGTGAGACATGACCGTCGATGCTACCCAGCCCTACGACAACCAGAATATCTTCGCAAAAATCCTGCGCGGGGAAATTCCGAACCGCACCGTTTATGAGGATGAATGGGCGCTCGCCTTTCACGACATCAACCCGCAGGTGCCGGTGCATGTGCTTGTGATCCCCAAGGGCGCCTATGTCAGTTGGGACGATTTCAGCGCGCGGGGCAGCGACGCGGAGATTGCAGGCTTTGTCCGCGCGGTCGGCCATGTCGCGCGCGAGGCCGGGCTGGTGGCTCCGGGTTACCGGTTGCTGGCCAATATCGGGCATGATGCGCATCAGGAAGTGCCGCACCTTCACGTCCATCTTTTCGGTGGAAAAGCGCTGGGGCCGATGCTGCTGCGTTGAAATTAAGTTGCGCGCACCGGATTTGCGGCTAGGTTCGCGCCGAAGCCATGGTTCTGGCCATATTCTCGGGGAGAAAAACTATGATATTCGGGCGCGTAAAGCCGCTTGATGCGATCCTTGCGACAGCGGAGAAAAAATCGCTGACCCGCACCTTGGGCGCACTCCAGCTGACCATGCTGGGTATCGGTGCCATTATCGGCACCGGCATTTTCGTTCTGACGGCAGAGGCTGCCAACAAGGCCGGTCCGGCAATGATGATCAGTTTCGTTATTGCGGCTGTCGTCTGCGGCCTTGCCGCGCTTTGCTATTCCGAACTGGCATCGATGGTGCCAGTTTCGGGTTCGGCCTACACCTATAGCTATGCGACATTCGGGGAGATTATCGCATGGGTCGTCGGCTGGGCACTGGTGCTGGAATATGCCATTGCCGCCTCGGCAGTGTCGGTGGGCTGGTCGGGCTATATGGTCGGGCTGGGCCGAGAATTGTTCGGGATAACGATACCCAATGCGCTGGTCGCAGGGCCGTTCGATCCCAATCCCGGTATCATCAATATTCCTGCGATGCTGATCGCGCTGGTCTGCATGGCGCTGCTGATTATCGGCACAAAGGAAAGCGCGCGGTTCAATGCGGTGCTGGTGGCGATCAAGGTATCGGCTTTGCTGCTGTTCATTGCACTTGCCATTCCGGCGCTGAATTCGGCGAATTTCGAGCCCTTCAGCCCGAACGGCTTTTTCGCACGTGAGGTGATGAATCCGATTTCCAATGAGATGATCACGGTCGGCGTGTCTGCAGCAGCGGCATCGATTTTCTTCGCTTATGTCGGTTTTGACGCGGTCTCCACCGCTGCCGAGGAAACGATCAACCCGCAGCGCAATATTCCCATCGGTCTCATTGGCTCGCTGGCGGTCTGCACCCTGATTTACCTTTTGGTCGCTGCCGGCGCGATTGGCGCAGTTGGCGCGCAGCCCTTTGGTGAATTGTCGCAGTCGAAAGAGGCGCTGGCCTTTGTGCTGCGTGAAATCGGCCATGGCTGGGCAGGCGATCTGGTCGCCGTTGCCGCGGCCGTTGCGCTACCCTCGGTCATCCTGATGATGATGTTCGGCCAGACCCGCATCTTCTTCGTGATGGCGCGTGACGGCTTGCTGCCGGAGGTGTTTTCGAACCTGCACCCCAAATATGGCACGCCGCATGTGGTGACGATGTGCACGGGCATTTTCGTGGCACTCTTCGCCGCGCTATTCCCTGTCGGCAAGCTCGCAGACATTTCCAACTCGGGGACGCTGTTTGCGTTCTTCACTGTGGCCGTCGGCGTGATGATCCTGCGCCGTACCGACCCGACCCGTCATCGTCCGTTCCGTACGCCGATGTTCTGGCTGGTCTGCCCGCTGGCAGCGGTTGGCTGCGTCTTCCTGTTCTTCCAGCTTTCGGGCTATACCGAACTGATGTTCCTTGGCTGGACGCTGATCGGGCTGGTGGTCTATTTCACCTATAGCCGGGCACGCAGCCATCTGGGTCGCGGCATGATCGATACCAGCGACGATGAAGGCACGGGCCGCACCTTCCCCGGTGCGAGCTGATTACGGCTCACAATCGAACATAGGAAAGGGAGGCTTCGGCCTCCCTTTTTATTGCAGTGGTATGTGCCGGGTGGTTCCAGGCCGGGTGAACAATTTCCCCTGTTCGCCATAAAGCACAAGCACCAGCGCAACCAATCCGCAGATCAGGAACCCCAGCGCAATCGGCGCGACGCTGCCCGAAAATTGCTGGCCGATCCATGCGCCGATGCCGGCCGACATTATCGTGCGCACGAAATTCTGGAAGGAAGAGGCCGAGCCTGCAATGTCGCCAAAGGGCTGCATCGCAATCGACGAGAAATTCGATCCAACAAAGCCGATCATCGCCATGTTCAGCGCCATCAAAGCGAGGAACAGCGGCAGCGACTGCGGCGCTGCCCAGGCCGCGAGCACCTGCGCCCCGCCCAGCAATATGAAGGCGAAAAGCGCACTCTGCGACACGCGCCGCGCGCCAAAGCGCTCGACAATGCGCGCATTGGTGAAATTGGCACAGGCTATGCCAATGGCGATGATGGCGAACCCGATGGGAAAAAAGTCCGGAACGCCAAAGCCCCGATCAAAAATCTGCTGCGAGGCGTTGAGATAGCCGAACAGAGCGCCATGCGCGATACCGCCCGCAATCAGATAGGCATTGGCCGAGCGGTGCGTCACGACGCTTTTCCAGGCGCGGGTCATTGCAGCCAGATTGATCGGCACCGCATTGTCGGGATGCAATGTCTCCGGCAGGCGAAGCACGACCCAGACCAGCATGATTACCGCCATGATCGCCATCAGGTCGAATATCGAACGCCAGCCTGCAAACAGCAGCACGCCCGATCCGACCAGCGGCGCGAGGATTGGCACCGCCATGAAGACAAGGAAGATCGTCGACATCCGCCGCGCCATCGCATCGCCTTCAAACTGGTCGCGAATGATCGAGGTGACTAGCACGCCAAGCGCGGCACCGCAAAAGCCCTGCCCCACGCGCATCGCGATCAGCATGTCGAAACTTTGCGCAAGGCTGCACAGCACCGCAAAGATCGCATAGCCTGCGGTTGCCCCGATCATGATCGGTCGTCGCCCATAGCGGTCGGACAGCGGGCCGTGGAACAGCGAACCGATCCCGTTCGCCAGCAAATAGGTGGAAATCACATATTGCACGCCGTTGGGGTCAGCGAGTTCCAGCCCGCGCGCGATATTGGGAAAGGCGGGCAGCATCGCATCGATGGCAAGCGCATTCAGCGCCATCAGCATCGCCATCATGGCGATCAGCTCCTTTTCGCCAAGCGCGGGCCTTTTGCGGGTTTCGGTGGGCGGAGCGTGCATATGCTGTCCTATGGGCGGGGTTGGCGGCGATGGCCAGCCTTTATGACGCAATGCACAAAAGCCGTTAAGGTTGCGGGAACAGTTGTGATAGGGATTGCGCAATGGACGACGCAGCCCCGCTACGCAAAATCATCCATGTCGATATGGATGCCTTTTTCGCCAGCGTCGAACAGCGCGACAACCCTGCCTTGCGGGGTAAATCGGTTGCGGTGGGCGGATCTTCGAAACGCGGGGTGGTAGCCGCCGCCAGCTATGAAGCGCGCGCATTTGGCGTGCGCTCTGCCATGCCATCGGTAAAGGCGGCGCGGCTGTGCCCCGACCTGATTTTCGTCAAGTCGCGGTTTGAGGCCTATCGCGAGGTCTCGCGCCAGATCCGCGAAATTTTTGCCCGCCATACCGACATCATCCAGCCCTTGTCGCTCGATGAGGCCTATCTTGACGTGACCCACGACAAGCAGGGCATCGGCTCTGCAGTCAAAATCGCCAAGATGATCCGCGCGGCGATCCGCGAAGAAACGGGCCTGACAGCAAGCGCGGGCGTCAGCTATAACAAATTCATCGCCAAGCTCGCCAGCGACCAGAACAAGCCCGACGGGCTGTGCGTCATCCTGCCCGAACAGGGCGCAGCCTTTGTTGCAGCTTTGCCCGTCCGTCGGTTCCACGGGGTCGGCCCGCGCGCGGCGGAGAAAATGGCAAAATTGGGCGTGCATACAGGCGCCGATCTTGCTGCAAAGGACATGGCCTGGCTGACCCGCCATTTCGGCAGCTGGGGCGAATATCTTTATAAGGCGGCGCGCGGCATCGACGACCGCCCCGTCAATGCCAACAGCATCCGCAAATCGATCGGCGGCGAGACCACCTATTTCGAGGACAAGCAGGATGAGGATGCACTGAGGAGCGCACTCGATGACATTATCGATCTGGTCTGGCAGCGGATCGCGCGCCATCAGGCACGCGGAAAAACGCTGGTTCTGAAAGCACGCTATAGCGATTTTCGTACGGTAACGCGTTCGCGCACGGTCGCGCAGATAATCGCCGACCGGACGGTTTTCGGGCAGCTCGCGCACGAATTGCTCGACCAGCTGCTGCCCCTCGACATGGGGATTAGGCTATTGGGCCTGACACTATCAGGGCTGGTCGGCGAGGAAGGCGTTGCCGATACCGCGAACAGCCAGCAAAGTTTTGCCTTCGATGATCTTGTAAGTTGAGAATAAGACAACATATGTCAGAAAACTGATTGAGGCGTGCAATACACGCCCGAAACAGGCTTTACCCCAGGGAGCTTTTATGGCCCGGCCGCAGACCGATATCGATGCTGGCAGATTGCAATTGCTGGAGGCAGTGGACATAGTAGTCCGCGCGCGCGGTTCCGCCGATATTTCGATGAGCGAAGTCGCAGCTGCGGCGGGTATGTCGCCGTCCAACATCTACCGTTTTTTCGAGACCAAAGAGGCTTTGTTCGACGCGGTTGCGGAAAAATGGTTCGCGGCGAAAATCGCGATCATGGAGGAAGTCTGCGCCAGCGACATGAGCCCGCGCGACAAGATGGTTGCCTTCTTCGCGCGCCGTTTCGAGGTCATGGTGCAGCAATATGACGCCGATCCGGCGCTGTTCCGCAGCTATATGGAGATCGGCGCGCAAAATTATGAGGCGATCGCCGGCTATGTCGACCTTGGCGATCATTATCTCTCGGTACTTGTCGCCGATGCGATGGAGGCCGGCTATTTCAAGGGCTTCACGCTTGACGAGATGGTGTCGCTGATCAACCAGATGCTGTTCGTCTATATCAACCCCGACATGCTGACGATGATCGGTACGGCGAAGTTGAAGGTCGAAAAGCTGGAACGCATCGTCGATACAATCTTTGCCGGATTGACCAAAGCTGCGGCCGAACCGGCGCGTGAAGCGCAGATGAAAATCGTGTCATAGAGCCTCTTGCCAGCGCTCACCAGCTCTGGCAAAGGCGCGCCTCACGAAAAATGGTCCTTCGCCAGACTGGATTGATTCCAGCGGCGGGCGATTAGCTCAGCGGTAGAGCACACCCTTCACACGGGTGGGGTCACAAGTTCAATCCTTGTATCGCCCACCATTTTTTTCGGGATCAAACAATCGTCCGGGGGGCGATTCCGTGAAAATTCCGGGTGCAGATGAGGGCGGCGTATATCGCGCACGCAATAGCTCCAATTTCGTCGGCCCGCACCCTTCGACATGCTCAGGACATGCTTGATGCGGGCCAAGGCTTTTTTCTTGGCCAGCGTCGCCAAAAAGCCTAACCCCGTGTCAAGCACGGGGTGACGAGGGAAATCGATCTGGCTCTGTGTTATAACCGGAGGCCCGTATGAATTCCCGAATTGCCGCACTCACACTTGTCGCGCTGATCGCAGCACCCCTCGCCGCGCAGGACCGCATCACCGTCATCCACGCAGGCCAGTTGCTCGACAAGCCCGGCACCGCGCCCAAGGGCCCGTCCACTATCGTCATCCGCAACGGCAAGATCGCGGAAATATTGTCGGGCCACAGCAATGCCCCCGATGGCGCGACAGTCATCGACCTTAAAGACCGCTTCGTCCTTCCCGGCCTGATCGACAGTCATGTCCATCTCGATAGCGACGCAGGCGGCAATGCCGCGCTGGTCGAGGCTGTTACCAACAGCGATGCCGAGATCGCCTTTCGCGCGGCGGGCAATGCAAAGAAGACGCTGATGGCGGGCTTTACCACCGTGCGCAATCTGGGCGACGGCACCGGCGCGACGCTGGCGCTGCGCGATGTGATTGCGGCGGGGCAATTGCCGGGGCCGCGCATTATCGATGCCGGCATGTCGATCTCCACCACCAGCGGGCATATGGACGCGCATAACGGGATGAGCGAGGATCTGCATCCCAGCATCACCGAGGATAATCTGTGCGATGGCACCGAAAGCTGCCGTCAGGCGATACGCAAGCAAATCCGCCGCGGCGTCGATGTCATCAAGATCGCGACCACCGGCGGGGTCAACAGCCGCATCGGCGTTGGCGTGGGGCGGCAGATTTTCGACGATGAGGTAAAGGCACTTGTCGATACCGCGCATCTTTATGGCAAGAAGGTTGCCGTCCATGCGCATGGCACCGATGGCGTCAACATGGCGCTTGCCGCCGGAGCCGACTCGATCGAGCATGGCACGATGCTCGACGATGCCAGCATAAAGCTCTTCAAACAGGCCGGGGCCTATTATGTGCCGACGCTCTCGACGGTGAACGGCTATCTTGAGCGGCTGGCGGCGAACCCCAATGCCTATCCGCCCGATGTGCTGGCCAAGGTGAAATGGCGGATCGAGGTGACCGGCAAGAGCCTGGAAAAGGCCTATCCCGCTGGCGTCAAAATCGCCTTTGGCACCGATGCGGGCGTTTCCAAACATGGCCGCAACGCCGACGAGTTCGAACTGATGGTCAAGCACGGCATGCCCGCTGCTGCCGCGATTGAGGCCGCCACAATCAACGCCGCGACCCTGCTGGGTGTCGAAAAGGAGGTTGGCAGCATCGAGCCCGGCAAGGCCGCCGATATCATTGCGGTGGCAGGCGATCCGACGCGCGATGTCACCGTGCTGAAATCGGTCGGCTTTGTCATGAAGGATGGCGTCGTTCACAAGCAGCAGTAACAGCATGGACCCCGCGCTCGCCGAGTTTCTGGACGAAAGCCCTGCCGACCTGAGCGCGCTCCACGATGTGCCGCGTATCACCGCGATCCTGGAAGACGCAGCGCGCGAGGGCCGTGCGGTCAGCTATTCCGAACTGCTGATGGCGCTGGGCTTTCGTTTCACCCGGCCCAAGATGCGCAGCGTTTGCAAGGCGCTCTATGCCGTCGATGCCGAGGCGGAAGGGCGCGGCCAGCCTGCGCTTGCGCCTTTGGTGGTGCGAGAAAGCGACCGTTTGCCCGGCCAGGGCTGGTGGACCGGACGCAGCGACTATCAGGGGCCATGGGAGGGGGCCGAGGCGCGGGCCTATCTCGCGAAGCATCAGGCGCGGGCCTTCGAATATTGGCGGCACAGACAATGAGCGACATCGCCGCGTCGCTGCAGGCGATCATGCTGCGCGCGACGGGCGTCGGTGCGGCGATTGAACATCTGACGCGCCTGTCGGGCGGGGCGAATATGGAAAGCTCCTCCTTCGACCATGCAGGCCGGGGCTATGTGCTGCGCCGCGCTCCGTCGGCGGCTTTCATGGAGGGGCGCGCCTTTGGCCATGATGTCGAGGCGGCGCTTGTGCGCACCGCGCGCGCCGCAGGTGTGCTCGCGCCCGAGGTGGTCGCCGAACTGGGCGAATCCGATGGCATCGGCACCGGCTATATCATGCGCCGCGTCGAGGCCGAGGTGAACCCTGCAAAGATATTGGCCGACCCGCCGCCGAGCCTGCTCGCCGATATCGCTCGTGAATTGGCGCGCATCCATGCCATTGCCCCGCGCGCCGACATCGCCATCCCCCAAATGGACCCGGCGGCTGCGCTGGCCGATTTGAAGGCGCGGTTCATGAGCTTTGGCGGTGACCGGCCGATCATCGCGCTCGCCTTTCGCTGGTGCGAGGACAATCTGCCAACGCCTGTGCCGCCGGTGCTGGTCCATGGCGATTTCCGCATGGGCAATCTGATGGTCGATGGAGAAGGCCTCGCCGCCGTGCTTGACTGGGAACTGGCGCATTGGGGCGATGGCCATGAGGATTTGGCCTATGGATGCATGGCGGTCTGGCGGTTCGGCCAGTTTGACCGGCCGGCCTTTGGTGTGGCTGATCTTGACAGCTATTTCGCTGCCTATGAGGCCGCCAGCGGCACGCGCGTCGAGCCGGAACGCTTCCGCTACTGGCTGGTCTATCGCACTTTGTGGTGGGCCATAGGCTGCCTGCAAATGGCCGATATCTGGCGGAGCGGTGCCGACCGCAGCCTCGAACGCCCCGTCATCGGCCGCCGCACGAGCGAGAATGAGCTCGACCTGCTAATGCTGCTCGAGGAGGATGCGCCCGAAGCCGAGCGCCTTACCATCGACCTCGAAGAGCCTCCACCAGCGCGGCGGCTGGGCGAACCTTCATCGACCGAACTGCTCGAAGCCGTGCGCGACTGGATCGAAAGCGACGTGAAGGCAAAGGCGCAGGGTCGCGACCGTTTCATGGCGGCGGTTGCAATGAACGCGCTGGGCATATTGATCCGCGATGCAGCATCGCCCGCCGATCCGCATGATGCAGCGCTGTCGGCAGACCTGCTCGAAGGCCGGAAATCGCTCGCAACGCCGGGTCTGTTGGCCGCGCTGCGCGCCCGCGCATTGCAAAAATGCGCCAACGACAGCCCCAAATATGCGTCTCTCGCCGCGGCGCGGGCATTGTGGATCAGGCCGTCCCCAGAACAACGCTGATCGGCAAGGGCGCATAGACATGCGGGAATAAGGCTCCCCCGCGCGAAGGTTCCCATTTCACCGCATCGCCCAATTGCGCAAGATCGATCTCTGCAATCACCAATCCGCTATGTCCTGCAAAATGCTTGTCGAGCGTTTCCTGAAGCTGCTCCGCCGTCGACAGGTGAATATAACGATCCGCCATATCGACCGGCGCACCATGAAATATGCCCTCCGCCTGAAACTGCGCCCATTGCGCAGCGGTGAGGATTTTATAGGCGGTTGTGGGGTGGTTTTTGCGCATCGAAGGATTTCCAGAAAGTGTCGGCAAGTGCGGTGAATGGGAAAATCGGATCGATTCGTCCGAATATCGCGTGTTCATATCTGTACGGCGCGTACCATCAACCGCAAGACTACGCACTTCCGCCATGTCAACTGTGCCGCCCACTTTTCCCCACCCATTTTTTGTCGGGGATAAAAATTTTTGCGGATAGTTCACAAAACCCCTTGCGCGGCAAAACTGTCTTAGAAAGTCCACGCGTCGCTGCGCTGCAGCGATTTTGCCGCGCGACGAATGGAATCGCACGAGCGACGAACCGTTGGCTTAATTAACCATTTACCCTCTTGCGTCTCAAAATGGATGAGGCACTATAGGTAGCGGTTGGCCGTTGGGGGCATAACAACAATTTGTGTCTGATCCGCAGATGCGATTCTGCGGGCGGAGCGGTTTTCCCGTCGAAAAGAAGGGAAATGACGCAAAATTGTGACCATTCCCTCAGGCTAATATGCTACATGGGACGACTGTCCCGCGAGTCGAACAAGACAGGAACGTCTGTCTTGCCGGTTTGAAGATAGGAACCTGCCATCAAACGGGGTGGTGGCGGCTCCAAAACAGGGGAACGGGTAAAGCGATGGATTTCAGAGAAACTGGTCATGCGACCGGAGAAGGCAATATGGCGGACGTTCTGGATGTGACAAAGACCGAGGCGCAAGACGTCGCCAAGCCCGAAGAGGAAGTGCTAGCGGCAAAGGCGAAGGCCCAAAATCAGGCAAAGCCAGCGAGCGATTCAAAAACGGTCGATGCGCGCCGCTTTGACGTTGCGACCGACGCTTCGCGCGATGATCTCCTCACCGAATTCGGCAAGGAGACGCTGCGCGACCGCTATCTTTTGCCCGGCGAAAATTATCAGGACCTGTTCGCGCGTGTGGCTTCCGCCTATGCCGATAATCAGGAGCATGCGCAGCGGCTTTACGATTATATCAGCCGCCTGTGGTTCATGCCGGCAACGCCTGTGCTGTCGAACGGCGGCACCGGGCGCGGGCTTCCCATCAGCTGCTATCTCAACAGTGTGGACGACAGCCTGGAGGGCATCGTCAACACCTGGAACGAGAATGTCTGGCTCGCCTCGCGCGGCGGCGGCATCGGCACCTATTGGGGCAGCGTGCGCGGCATTGGCGAGCCGGTTGGCCTGAACGGCAAGACCAGCGGCATTATTCCCTTCGTCCGCGTGATGGACTCGCTGACGCTGGCGATCAGCCAGGGCTCGCTGCGGCGCGGCTCGGCCGCCTGCTATCTCGACATCTCGCAC
>ERZ1066122.650-NODE-650-length-35220-cov-10.881132_pt1 | contig 35220 bp, 34 predicted proteins | sample MGYA00382769_ERZ1066122 | MGnify/ENA primary metagenome ERZ1066122 (study PRJEB33369, sample SAMEA5778352) | biofilm metagenome | biome: Industrial cooling water; feature: Water cooling tower basin; material: Biofilm | place: United Arab Emirates | collected... | reverse complement strand
GGTGCGTACGTGCTCGCGCAGGTCGGCATCGTCTTCGTGGCCCTCGGCATGGCGGCGGTGCCACTCTGCGCCGCCATTGCGCCGTTGCTGCTCGCGCTCGGCACCTTCGGCCTCGGCTCGGCGCTGCTCAACCCGACGTTCGGCAATCTGGTGGCGGGCTTGAGCGACGCCGACGAGCGCGGCGCCGCGCTCGGCGCCTACCAGAGCGCGGCGTCGTTCGGGCGTGTGATCGGCCCGTTTACGGCGAGCGGCGTGGCGACGGTGTCGAACCTGTCGTGGCCGTTTGTCGTGGGCGCGGTGGTGAGTCTCGCGGGGATCGCGCTGGTGCGGCTGGCGCAGGCGCGAGCGCCGCAGCGGGGAGCGTCCCCCGCCGCCTGATCGTCCGCGCTGCCACGCTTCGCGGGACGAGGACGCCCGCGGAGTGATCGCCGTACGACGCCGTCTGCGGCGCCCTCGGGAACCATGGGCGACTCTGATCCTACACTTGCATAGCTATGCAATTGTGCGCATATTTCGCTGATGCCCGCCCGGACCCGCCCCCTCACCCCAACCTGCGCCCCGACCGATCACGGGGCCGCCGCCTCGCCCGTGCTCGCCCCCTCGGCCCGCACCGCCGACCGCGCCGCGCGCATCCTGCGCGCCATGGGCGACCCGGCCCGCGTGCGCCTGCTCGCCGAACTGGCCGCCGGCCCGCGGTGTGTCACCGAACTCGCCGACGCCTCGGGGGATGGCCTGCCCGTCGTTTCGCAACGGCTGCGCGTGCTGCGCGCCGAGGGACTCGTGCAATCCCGTCGCGACGGCAAGCACGTGCTCTACTCGCTGGAGGACGCCCACGTCCTGCAGCTCCTCGTCACCGTTCTCGCGCACGCTGGCGAGGACCGTATCGCCGCCCTCTGAGCGGCCCCTCTCACTGGAGACCTCCCCATGAGCATTCACACCAATCATCCGCACGTCCACGGCCCCGACTGTGGACACCACGCCGTCCGACACGGCGATCACGTCGACTACCTGCACGACGGGCACCTGCATCATCAGGCGAACGGCGTCGTGACGGAGCATCACCTCGACGTCAGCAGCGACAACCCCGCCGCATGCACCGGTGGACACGCCTGCACCGGCCACGACGCCGCGCACGTGCACGGACCGAACTGCGGTCACGAAGCTGTTCCACACGGTGATCATGTCGACTACCTCGTCGATGGCCATCTGCATCATCAGCACGACGGCCACTGCGATCACCACGGCGCACTCGCGCTGGCCTGAGCACCAGCGGGTCACCTCGCGCGCCGTCGTCATCGAGACGGCGCGCGACGGCGAACTCCTCAGTACCCGATCGACGTCGTGGCGTCGCGAATGATTGCGGCGCTCTTCGCGAGCGCGTCCGTCTCCGCGGTGTCGACATCGGGTTCGAACGTATGCAGCACCCCCGCTCGCCCGACGACGCGCGGCAGGCTGAGCGCCACATCACGCAACCCCGCCACCTTCGGTGTGCGGGCACTCACCGTCAGCACCGCGCGCTCGTCGTCACGTACGGCATCCACGACGCGCGCAATCGCGGCGCCAATGCCGAAGCTCGTGAAGCCCTTGCCCTCGAGAATGCGGTAGCCCGCGCGCCGCACGTCCTCGTCGATACGCGCGCGCACCGCGGGCGTGATCGGTCGCCCCAGCTGCTCCGCCACCGCGAGCAGTGGCATGCCGCCCACGCGCGCGCTCGACCACGCCAGCACTTCGCTATCACCGTGTTCACCGAGCACATCGGCCTGAATCGAGGTGGCCGCGATGCCGAGGTGCGCCGAGAGCTGCGCGCGGAAGCGCAGCGTATCGAGAATCGTACCGGTGCCGATGACACGTTCCGCTGGCAACCCCGCGATCGCGGCGGTCACGTGCGTCATGACATCCACCGGATTGGACGCCACGACGAGCAGCGCGCCCGGCGCGTAGCGCACGACCTCCGGGACCACGCTGTCGAAGATGCGCGCACTCTTCTCGAGAATCGCCATGCGCGTCTGCCCCGGCTCGATGCTCGGCCCGCACGCGAGCACCACAATATCGAAACCGGCGAGCGCGGACATGGGCCCACTCGTGACGCGCACCGGCTGCGCCACCGGGACCGCGTGGGCCACATCCATCGCCTGCGCCGCCGCGCGGTCGGGCGAAACATCCACCAGCACCACATCGGTGGCACTGCCACGCAGCGCAAGCGCGTACGCGGCAGTCGCTCCGACGTGTCCGGCACCCACGATACCAACCTTCATCCCATCACTCCAGACTCGAGAAGCGTCGCTCGCCTCAGTTGCGAGCCGACACCGCGAATGTCACGTCGATGTCCGTCTCGCCCTGGCACGACGTCGATGTACCAACCTTCGGCGCGTCATCGTAGTGACAGAGCACCACCCGCAAGTTACCACTCTGACCACCGGCCGTTGCACCAACCAGCGCGGCGAACGCCACGCCCAGCGGACGACCCTGCGGATCACGATCGGTCGTCGTCAGCGCGAGCCCAGTCGGCGCGAGCGCACCGGCGACCGCATAGTAGACGCGGTGCTCGTTCGCCTCCTCGAGCACTTCCTCGGTGATGTCCTCGATCGGGTTCGACAGGCGATTCTCGAACTTCACCGTACCCGTGTAGCTGCCGGCCGCCACCAGGCTCAGCGCACCCACCTGCGCCGACGGCGCCTGTGGGCCATTACCGTCCGGATCATCGATGTACGCCGTGATCGGCGCACCGCCGCCGACGGGCGTGAACGTGATGGTCACGCGCGAGATGAGTTCGGTTTCGCCGCCAGGAGCAGTGCTGGACTCACCGCAAGCAGCGACGAAGCCGAGGGCGAGGAATGACGCGCCAAGCGCGACACGACGTGCGATCAACATGAGTAGACTCCGAAATGAAGGGGGGTGAACAACACACGACGAATGACAACCTCACGATCCGATCGGGACGCGCACGCGCATCACGACATCACGACCCGGATCATTCACGAACAACCGATAGCGACTCAGATAGTCGCGATAACGCGTATCCAGCGCGTTCGTCACCGACAGCGACACGTCGATCGGCTGACGGAACAGCCGCGCGGCCGTCGTACCGGCCTCGATCTGCAGCAGCGCGTAGCCCGCCGTGGGCAGCGTGTAGATCGTCCCTTCAGGCACCCCATCCTGACGTCGCACGAGCACGCTGCCGAGTCCGAGATGCCACGCGCCAAGCGCAGCACGACGCCCGTTCACGCGTGCTTGCAGCAGAGCACGATCGGCGGGCATGTCAAACAGTGGTTGCGCGGTCGCTCGATTCGTGCCGCGCACCATCGTGCCCGTCGCCTGCAACTCGAGCCGTTCCACCGGTGACCAGCGCGCCGCGACTTCCACACCGCGCAGTCGCGCGCGGGTCTGCGCGTAGTTGAACGCCGGGAACGTCCCCCGCAACGTCACCACCGGATCGCGCGGCTGCAGATAGATGAAATCGCGCACCGTGTTGTCGTACACGGCGACATCGAGCGAACGCGTCGTCCCCACGTAGCGCAGGCCGGCTTCCACACCGAGCGAGCGTTCCGCGCGCAGGTTCGCCTGGCCGAGTTCATACTGCGCCGACCCGTGATGCACGCCCTGGGCGTAGCGCTCATTCACCGTGGGGGGGCGCCACGCGCGTGCCACGCGCACGGAACTTTGCCACGCGTCGCTGAACCGCCACGACGCACCAACGGACCCCGCAAAGCCCGACCACGACTTGGTGCCGGCTGGACTGCGAATCCCCGCGTCGGCGAATGCAATGGTCGTCTGCTGAAAGATGTCGCCGCGCGCGCCAGCCGTGACCGTGAGTCGGTCGCGACTCCACTCCTCCTGCCCGAACACGGCACCCTGATACAAGTCGAAGCCGGGAATGAGGAAGGCCTTGCCGATGGTCTGATTGCCCTGCTGCATCACCGTGGTGCCCACCGTCCCGGTGAGACCGCGCCACGAGGGATGCTTCCAGCGCGCATCGAGCGAGTTGGTGAACAATCGCAGATGAAACGCCGGCGTGTTGCGGAAGCGGAGCGGCCCGTGATTGTCATACTCGCGCCGGTCGTTGAACTGCAGACCGTACACGAGGTCAATCTCACCGCGCGACGCCGTCTCTAGCGTGGTACGCCATCGCGCGGCGGTGTGCGACACACGCTGATTCGGACGACCGATGTCGTATGAGAAGGCCGAGTCACGCGGCGCGGTGGACATCGCGCGCTGCAGATCGTTGAAGTTGCCGGCGTGCGCCTGCCGCAATACGCCGAGTTCGGTGCCGAAATGCGAGAGCGCCAGTTCGCTCGTGCCCCACGCCCGCTGCACGCCGAACGTCGCGCTCCCATTCAACTCGCGAAACCCGGTATTCGACAGGAAGTAGTCGGGCGTGGCCGCGTTGCCCGCGAGGCGCGACGAAACACGCACGCGATAGCCGGTGCGACCGACCCCCGGCAGCGTGAGGCCACCACCTTGCACCGAGAACGACAGCGCCCCCTGCCGACTGTTCGTGAACGTGTTGAACGCCAGCTCGCCTCGCGCACGTCCCGTATCGGCCACCATCGCGTGATCGACACGCACCACACCACCGAGCGCGTCGGGTCCGTACAACACCGTCGCCGCCCCGCGCACCACCGTGATGGCATCGGCGTCGAAGCTGTCGAGATTGGGCGCGTGTTCGGTGCCCCATTGCTGGTCTTCCTGCCGCAGGCCGCCGTTCATGACGAGCACGCGCTGCGAGTTGAGACCGCGAATCACGGGCTTGGCGATGCTCGGGCCGAGCTGAATCACGGACACGCCAGGCAGGTGCTTGATCGTTTCGCCGAGCGTCTGGCCGCGCGTCGCGTTGAGCGCCTCGCGGTCGAGTGTGCTCACGGCAGCGACACGCTCGAGGGCCTCGACAACCGTGTCGGCCTGAATCGTGACGCCCGCGAGCTGCACCGGCGCCTCGGTGAGAGTGAGCGTGAGCACCACGTCGTCGCGGGTGAGGTCGACGGTGCGCTCGAGCGGGCGAAAGCCGAGCCGCCGGATGGTGAGCCGGACCGGCTGCGCCGGCAGATCGCGAAAATCGAAGCGACCGGTCGCGTCGGAGCGCGTGCGCCGCTGCTGCTGACCGCGACCGATGGCCCAGACCACACTGACTTCGGCGTCATCGAGCGGCGTGTTCGTTTCCGCGTGCGTGAGCGTCCCGTGCAGGTGCCGCAGCTGCGCGCGAACGGCGACGGGCCAGCCCATCGTGAACGCGCCAACCACCGCCGTCACAGCAAGACGGCGGCGAAGGACGCGGAACGACGCGGTAGGCAGGAACACGAGCAGGGGGCAGCGAGAGCGAGCGAGGGGCCGCGCATGCCCTCGCGCGTCGTCCCTGACGTACGATAGATAATGAGAGGCCGCAATCAGTTCCAGCACGGACGAGAGGCTGGCGGCAGCACGTCACAGCCGCGGACGGTAAACTCCCGCGGTGCACGCCGCGATCCGTGGCGCGCTGCGCCGACCGCACGCCGCGTGCGCACCGACCTCCCGCTCCACCTTCCCCCGCCCCCTCCCATGGCGCCCACCCGTCGTGATGCCGTCCGCGCCCTCGCCGCCGTGAGCACGCTCCCGGCGCTGCGCACCCTGCACGCGCTCGCCGCGCACACCGCGCACGAGACGCCCAGTGCGCTCGCCGGCCGTCAGGACTATTGGGAGGAGATCCGTCGGGCGTACGACATCACGACCGACTTCGTGCAGCTCGAGAACGGCTACTTCTCGCCGTGCGCGCGCGACGTGCACGAGCGCTACCTCGCGCACCTGCGCATGGTCAACGCGCGCTCGTCACACTACATGCGCACGCAGCAGGTCGAAGACAAGCGCGTGGCCCGTCGAGCCCTCGCCGCGCACTTCGGTTGCGACGAGAGCGAGCTCATCATCACGCGCAACACCACCGAGTCGCTCGACACCGTGATCTCGGGGTTCGACTGGCGCGCGGGCGACGAAGCCGTGATGGCCGAGCAGGATTACGGCGCGATGCTCGATCACTTCGCGCTCATGGAGCGCCGCCACGGTCTTGTGCGACGCGTGAGCTCGCTCCCCATCGATCCGTCGTCCGACGCGGACGTGGTGGCCGCCTACGAACGCGCGATCACGCCACGCACGCGTCTCCTGATGGTGTGTCACCTCGTGAACATCACCGGTCATGTGCTGCCCGTGCGCGCGATCACCGAGATGGCGCACCGGCACGGCGTGCAGGTCCTGGTCGATGGGGCACACGCCTTTGCGCACCTTCACTTCACGCGCGCCGACCTCGGTCCCATCGACTACTACGGCACCAGCCTGCACAAGTGGCTCGGCACACCACTCGGCGCCGGCTTTCTCTATGTGCGACGCGACCGGATCGCACCACTCTGGCCGCTCTTCGGTGAACGCGGCTTTCCCGACGACGACATCCGCAAGCTCAACCACACCGGCACGCATCCGGTGGCGACCGACCTCGCCATCATCGACGCCCTCGCGTTTCACGACGCGATCGGCCTCGCCCGCAAGAGCGCGCGGCTGCGCTGGCTGCAGCGTTATTGGACGACGCGTGTGCGCGACCTGCCCGGCATCGTGTTCAACACGCCGCGCGACGAATCGCGGACGGCCGCGATCGCCAACGTCGGGGTGCGTGGTCTTGCACCCGCCGAGCTCGCGCGCCGACTGCTGGATGATCACGGCATCTTCACCGTGGCCATCGACGGCGCGGGCGTGCACGGTGTGCGGGTGACGCCGCATCTCTTCACCACGACCGCCGAGCTCGATCGTCTGGTGGATGCCCTCACGCGTCTGGCGCGGGGCTGAGCCCACCGCGCGTCCCGCCCACGGCCGCCCACAGCGCCTGCTCCACGCGCGACGGAGTCCACGTCCCACCGAGCGCTGCCGCGCGCTCGCGAAGCGCTGCGGCGTACCGTCCGTAGTAGCCCGCGGTGAAGGCGACCGGGCCCAGATCCGGCACCTGCGCCGCGACGACTTCGTCAAGGAACGGATAGACGTCGGGCGCGTAGGCGGAGAGCACCGCCGAGGCCGTGGCCGGTCCCACGCCTGCCAGCTGCGCGAGCCGTGTGATCGGCCGCCCAGGGTGCGGCACCATGGCGAACGCCTCGGTACCCGCCGAGATCACGTCGGCCTCGCTGTTCCCGCGCACGAGGACCAGGTTGCGCGCGCGCCAGACGCCCCGCGCCATCTTCCACTCGGTGATGCGCACGAGTTCCTCGTGGAGCACGGTGGCCGGCGACCGGGCGTGCAGTTGGTGAGGTAGTTCGTCCCGGTACCATCGCTCGTGGGCGGGCAACGAGGCGACCTGCTGCGCCACAATCACGGCGTCGTACTCGGCCAGCGAAGCGTGCCAGCGCGCCTCGTCTGGCGAGGGCCAGAGGGGATCGAGCATCGGAGAGTTGTCTGAACGGCGGCGAACCCGGGGTGAGCCACACCATGGCCGGATTGCGTCATGCGCAAGCGGATGACGACCGATACTATCCTGCAACGCATATGTTCGCACGCAGCCGTCCTCCCCGCCGCTCTTCGCGTCTCGCGCACCCCCTGCTGGGTGGCGCGCTGGCCGCCGCCTGCCTGGTGCTGCCAACTCGTCCCGCCACCGCACAGGCCGCGGCGGGACGACCGGCGGAGTCCCCAGCGCAGGTGCGTCGCGAGCTCGACCAGTGGCTCGCGCAACGCGCCGCCGACAGCAGCCGCGTCTCGCCAGCGATCGATCGATCGCTGGCGGATACGTGGCGACGGTACGCCGAAGCGCTCGAGCTGGCGCTGCAGGACGACAGTGCGATCGCGGCCTGGCGCGCCGCGCTCTCCGTGGCGCAGCGCGTTGCCGACTCGGCGACGCTGAGCAACGCCCATCATTCGCTCGGCCTGCTGTTCTGGAGCGGCAGTGTGTACGACAGCGCCCTCGTTCACTTCCGCGAGGCGCGCGCGCTGCGGACGGCGCTGGGTGAGCGCGCTCGGCTCGGCCGCACGCTCAACAGCATCGGGGCGACCTACTACCAGCTCGGCCTCTACGAACCCGCACTCGAGGCGTTCGTCCAGGCACGCGAGATCTGGCGCGTCGAACGCGATGAACTCGGCTCGGTGCGCGTCCTCGTGAATATCGGCAAGACGTATCACGATTGGCGACAGTATGAGCGCGCGCTGCCGGTGCTGCAGGAAGCCGTGACGCGTGCACGTGCGCTCCGCGATTCCGCCACCCTTGGCTACGCGCTGAACACGTTGGCCGAACTGCAGCTCGATCTGGGGGCCCTCGATGAGGCACATCAGAGTGTCCGTGGATCGCGCGCCGCGTACTCGTCGTCCACGGTCACGACCGCCGATTCGCTGAGTGGGTGGTCCCTCAACGCCACCACGCTCGGCAAGCTGCGGCTGCGCGAAGGCGCCGCGAACGAAGCGCGCGAGCTGTTCAGCGAGGCGCGACGCATTGCCACGCTGCGTGGCAGTATACGCGGTGAAGCGCGCGCGCTGTTGCATCTGGGTGACACCGAACTCGCCCGCGGTGATCGCGCGGCGGCGCGACGCATGCTCACGCAATCGCTCGCGCTCTCGCGCAACGTGGAGCAGCGCGCGCTGGCCCTCGAGGCCATCGAACGGCTGGCCACCCTCGAAGAAGCCGACGGTGCGTCGGCGCGCGCCCTGCAGTACTGGCGTGCGTCGCGCGCGCTGCGCGACACGATCTTCAGTCAGGCCTCGGCGCAGCGTGTGGCAAGTCTCGAGGCACGCGTCGCCACCGAGCGTGAGCAGCAGGAGAATGCACGTCTCCGCGAAGAGCAGCGCGTGCAGGCGGTGGTGATTGCGCGACAGCGACAGGTCAACGTGCTGGGCTCGGTCATCCTCACCCTCGCTGGCGTACTGGTCGGTGCACTCGTGCACTACAACCAACGCGGCCGGCAGCGTGAGCTCGCGCTCGCGCAGGCCAACACGGATCTCGCCGACGCCAACGCGAGTCTGCGCACCGCCCTGGCCGAAGTGCGCACGCTCAAGGGACTCATTCCGATCTGTTCCTCGTGCAAGCAGGTGCGCGACGACGACGGGTACTGGCAAACCGTGGAGGCGTATCTCGCCAGTCGCTCCGACGCGACCTTCAGCCACGGCATCTGTCAATCGTGCGGACCGAAGCTGTACGGTGAGCATTGGCACGCGGCGGTCGCGGACGCCAACGATGGCGGCACCGGCACGTCGTGAAGCCATTCCTTGTCGGCGTCGCGCTGTTGCTCTGCGCCAGCGTGACCAACGCGCGTGATGATGCACTCACGTTGCGTCATGACGCACACGGCTCGACGCTGGCGAACGATTCGCTTCCGCCCGGCTTTCGCGCGGCCTTCGGCGCGAATGACGTGCGCGCACGCGCAATCACGTACTGGCTGCAGTGCGTGCCCACGATTGCGCGATTGCGCGCCGACGGTCGCTTCGGCACGGCTCCGAGCGCCCCGCGTCTGATTCACTGCGAACGCCTGCCCTCCGGCGAACCCATCGGCGGTGTGTTCGATGTGGACAGCAGTTTCACGCGCGTCTCGCGGTTGCAGCTCGTGCGCCTCGACGGGGACCGGAGCGCGTACACCGCACCCATCGACACGGTGCGCCTCGCTCGCGAGGCACAACTCGCGCGCGATGTGAACGCGCTGCTCACCCCAGCGGCGCGACGCGAGAATCGTCCGTTTTCTGCCATTCCGATGGTGGGGCCGGATGGCGTGAGTGAAGTGTGGGCCATGCCGCGCGCCAACCGCGTGCGCATGGTGGTGACCGGCGGTGAGCGCGCATACACGCGCGCGGCGGACGGCTCACTGCGTGTGCTGGTGGATCGCAGTGCGATGTGGACGCAGGTGCCGCTACCGGCCGACGGGCCCCTGCTGCTCGAGAGCGCAGCCGACACCGTGCCGGGCGTCGGCGATCTGGCGCCGGCGCGGTATCAGGCCGAGTTCGGCCGAGTGGTGACGGTGCGCACGCGCGTTGTGGAGAGCCGGCTGGTCCCGGGACTCGACCCGGCGACCGGCGCGCGGGTGGTGTGGGAGCACGGGCCACTACGGAAATGACGGTCAGGCGGACGCGCCGAGTCGACCGTTCTCGAGTTCAGCGATGAGATCGAGTAACCCGACCGCTTCCCACGCCTGATGTCGTTGTCGTCCGGAGAGTGGCACCAGCACGTCGGCCGCAACGAGCTGGTCGATCGCGTCGTAGACGCGGCTCTTGGAGCGCCCGGTGTCAGCAACGGCGACGGCAGCGGTCAGCACCGGATGGGCCGGGAGCACGTCGATCAGCGACCAGACCGCAGCGTCAGCACGTGGCACAACCGGCTGCGCGCGCACGCGAGCCCGCCAATCGTCTTGCAGCGTTCGCACCGCATCGAGATACGCCCGCGCGAGACGCGCTGCGCGTAGTATCGCCGCCGCGAAGTGCTCGAGCCAGGCCGTGATGCCCGCGTCTCCCGGTTCGCGGTAGCGCATCAAGGCGGCCACGTACGCGGTCTTCGCGCCCGCGAACACCACACTGATCGGCGGCACGAAGTGCGGCGTGAGTCCTCGCCGTCGGAGCACGACATGCGCGAGGGCACGTCCCGTGCGCCCGTTGCCATCCACGAACGGATGAATCGTCTCGAACTGCGCGTGGATGAGCGCGGCGTGCACGAGTGGAGAATAGCCCTCGTTGTTCAGCGCGTCGCACACGTCGACCAACAGCGCCTCGAGTGCCTCAGGTGGCGGCGGCACGAAGTCTGCCCCACACGGCGTGTAGTCGTTGCCTCCGATCCAGTTCTGCCGAGTACGGATCGATCCTGCGGCGTGCCCGAGTGCCGTTCGTTCGAGCAATCGCCGGTGGATCGCCTGAATCTGCGCCGTACCGAAGCGGGCGTCGGCGACCGCGCTGTCGAGCGCGAGACGCATGGCGTCGATGTTGCAGATGACCTCTCGGGCCGTGGGGCTCGGCTCCGTGCCGAACGCGAGCTTCGCTTCGGCACGGGCGAGTTCGCGAACCCCGAGGTGCATGCCTTCCACTTTCGAGGATGCGATCGACTCGGTCCGCAGCAGAAGCCGAGCGAGTGGGCGGAGCGGAGCGCCGCCGTCCTGATTCAATGCGTGGAGTGCGTGCTCCGCTTCCGATACCAGCGCAGCGAGTGGGCCGTCCATCGCGAGCCGCAGGGTCCCCAACGGCGCCGGGAGGTGTACCTCGTACCGGCACGCTCGACGATGGCGGAGCGGTGCGTCGCGCGTCGGATCCGACGGCCAGATGCGAGCTTCGTAGTGACCGGGCACGGGATGGGGTCAGGAGCCATCGCTGGACCGCGGGAGTCTCTCAGTTTCATTTATAGTCTAAATGAAACTAAACGAGCCCGCCAGTTTCGCTTCGGGCATCCAGCGCTCACGAAGCGCCAAACGCACAACGGCGCCTCGACCAGGGTCGAGGCGCCGTTTGTTGAGTGGCTAGGGACGGAATCGAACCGCCGACACGCGGATTTTCAGTCCGCTGCTCTACCAACTGAGCTACCTAGCCGATCGCCCGCGGCGAACGAATCGCCGAGACAGAATCGAATGAATAACCGAACGCGGAGGTCGGTGCCAGCCCCTCGGCGGACGCGTCGCGCGTCGCGCCTCGCACGGCTCACGGCTCCTGCTTCACCGTCACGTCACCGCGCACCGCACGCACGACCAACCGACCCACCCCGCCCTCCATCATCGCACCGGGAGACGCGTCGGCCGGCGCGCCGGTCACGCCGCCGCGCAGGCTCGACGCATCGAGCACGGCCGCGGGTTGCGCGTCCACCGGCCACGCGACCGTGGTGAGCCCCGCGTGCGACGTCACCTGCACCGTCCCCCCTGGTAGCGGCCCCGCGAACACGCGTGTGTCGCCGCGTACCGTGTGCACACCGCCTCGGGCAACTGCTGGGGCGTTGAACGTGATGCGCCCGCTCACTGACCGCAGTGACACGGGCCCGAACGGTGTGTCCACCCCCGGCCGCAGCCGCGCCACCTGCTCCTCGCCCACCTGCGTCGTGTCGTACGGCACACTCACGAGCAGCGCCCCGCTCACCGTCGCCGCCTCGAGCTGTGGTAGTGGGCCGATCACCGAGAGCGTCCCCTGCATCGTCTCCGCGCGCACCGGCGCACGCACCGCTTCCACCAACAGGTTGCCGGCGGCGGTGGCTACATCGAGCGCCGCGTCGAGTTCGCGCACCACGAGCGACGCAGCCGCCGCGCGGATCACCAGTGGCGACCGCTGCGGGACGCGAATCTGAATCTCGCTCGGCGCCGCGAGTCCGCGTGGCAGTCCTTCGGCGCGCAGACTGACAGTGTCGCCGGCACCGACCACCGTCACCCAGCGTTCGCCGGGCGCGAGCCGGCCGGTCACGTGCACCGAGTCGTGCGTCCACCCGATGATGCGCACCGACCCGCTCTGCAGGCGGACCCGCACGGGCGCCCCCGGCGCGACCCGCGCGCCTTCGTTCACCGTCTGCTCCCCCGCGCTCGACACCGGCGACGGGACGTCCTCGAACGCGCGCATCCCCTGCGCGAGCAGGGCGAGCCGATGTTCGTAGGCCACCTCGAGCGCGCTCCCCGCCGCGAAACTGTCGGCGCGGGTTGCGGCCGCCTGCATGAGCGCACGGGCGTCACTGAGCGCGGCGGCTGACGCACCGAGCCCATCACGGAGCGCGGTCAGCGCCTTGTCGGGAATGGCCCCGGTGCGCCGACCGCTGGCGAGCGTCTCCGCCCAGCGCGCCTCGGCGAACGCCAGCGTACTGGCGCGGGCGGCGAAACCGGGAGGCGGTTCGGGATCGAGGGAGGCGTCGCAGGCGCCCGGGAAGCGCACGCAGTCGGGGCGCGGCGGGGCGTCCGCCCGCTCGGTGGCCTCGCGCGTCGCGTTGCGGCTCAGGATGAGACCGGCCGTGACCGCGACGACCGCGAGCGCGATGATGCCTGGCAGGTCGTAGCGGCGGCGCGGGGCAATCAGCGCCTCGGGATCGAGCTCGGCGCCCTGGTCGGAACGAGGATCGGTGGACACGGCGTGAATCTAGCGAGAGCGACGGTCGGCGCGTGCAGTGCGCGATGCGGCGTTGGTTTGCCACGCAGGCGCAGCGCCGTTGGCGTCAGCGCATCAGCTCAGAATGTTCGATGGCGAACAACCATTGCCGAAGCTGCACGGAGGTGCCGTGCATGAGCCGCTCAAAATCTCGCATCAGGTAGACCGGGTCGGCGTAGCCACTCTCGACGGCAACGCGAGCAGCGGTCGCAGCGGCCCCGCCCTGCGCGAGCCCGCCGAGAATGGAGTGGCGGGCACGGCGGATGAGCGCGTACTCCTTGGGGCTGAGCCCGACGGCATCCTTGAAGCCCCGCTGGAGGTGTCGCATGCTGAGCCCGACGACATCGGCGACGTCGGCAATCGGCAGGCGCCCTTCGGTGGCGACGATGACGCGGACGGCATCGCGGATCGCGGCGTCCGGTGGGTGCGTGGTGTCCGCCGCATCGAAGAGCCAGCGATCGAGCGCGAGCGCCACCGCGTCGTGCACCGCGTCGTGCGTGGGGAGCGATCCGAACGGCGCGAGCGCGTCGCGTACGGCGCGTTCAAGGCGAGCAACTGGTTCGACACCAAACCAATGATGGGCGGGCCCCACCTGGTCGCGGAGCGACGAGGCGGGTCGGTCGAGGGCGGCCGGCCCCATTTCCGGGCGAAAGCGAATGCCCCAGTACTGCACCCCCGGCGTGACATCCACCGTCAGCGGCTCGCGGCGCGGGCCGAGCAACGGCGTCGCTACCGGATGTCCATCGGCGAGCGCGACCGACACGTTCACACAGCCGTCGGGCCAGACGAGGTGCCGAAATCCGGGCCAGGGGAGCGCGCGTACCGTGACGCACCAGTAGTTCACCACGAGATCCTGCACCGCGGCCCCGGGGGCGAACTCGGCATACGCGAGCGGCGGCAGGTCCATGCGGGCGGGGCCGGCGGGAGGGGAGGACGCGCGGGGCGTCCGGCGCCGCTCGCGGAGACCGCAGCGGCGCGGCGAACGGAGTTATCGTGCCGGCGGCGGCCAGTGGGCGGTGATGACGCTCTTGAGGCCACCGCGCACGTTGAAGTCGCCCACGACGGTCATGCGGCGCGGCTGCACCTTGGCCACCAGATCGTCGAGGATGCGATTGACGGCGCGCTCGTAGAAGATGCCGTCGTTGCGGAAGCTCCAGAAATAGAGCTTGAGACTCTTGAGCTCGATGCAGTTCACGTCGGGCACATACGAGAGCCGGATGGTGGCGAAATCGGGCGCACCACCCTTGAGCAGGTCCAGATCGGCCGCGTCACTTTCGATGCCACCGAGTGGGCAGAGTGACGTGAACTCGTTCGTCTCGATCACGATTTCGTAGTCGCGATCAGCGTACGGGTTGGGAAAGTTCTCGAGCAGTTCAGGCTTGGGCATGCGCGAAATATGCCGAGGCGCAGGCAAGGGGGCGAGGGTCTGCGTGGTCGGCCGCGGGCGCCGTATCTTGCAGCATGCGCACCAAATCCACGGCGACATCGCCCCTGCCTGAGCGCCCGCGCGACGCGGAGCACGTGCGCGCGTTGGAGGTGGCGCGGTGGCGCGCCATGTCGGCCACGGAGAAGGTCGCCGTGATGCACGCGTTGCACGTACAGGCATGGTCGCTCACGCGCGCCGGCGTGCGCGCGCGCCATCCGGACTGGACCGATGAGGCGGTCGAGGCCGCGGTGCGCGAGACGTTTCTGGCACGGCAAGCGTGAGCGACCTCGGACTGATTGCGCTGTTCGTCGCGCCGCTGAACCGCGCCGGCATCCCGTATTTCGTCACGGGTGGCGTCGCGTCGGTGATCTACGGTGAACCGCGACTCACCCGCGACATCGATCTCGTGCTCGCCCTCGATGTGCGCGACGCGGAGCGGTTCGCCGCGCTCTGGCCCGCGGACACGTTTTACGTACCACCGATCGAAGTGATCGTCGAGGAGGCCGGTCGCACGGCGCACGGGCACTTCAACGTGATCCATCACGAGTCGACGCTGCGCGCTGACGTGTATCTGCCAGGCGACGATCCACTCAACCGCTGGGCGTTTGCGCACGCGGTGCGGCGCCGAGTGGATGACATGGACGTGATGCTCGCACCGGTGGAAGCGGTGATTCTGAACAAGCTGCGCTACTACACACTCGGTGGGTCGACGAGGCATTTGCGCGACATTCGTCAGATGCTGGATGTCAGCGGCCCGCTCATCGACGAGGCGTTCCTGCGCGAACAATGCGACGTGCTCGGCCTGCATGACGCGATGACGCACGCACGTGCATGGGACCCCAACGGGTAAGTTCGCCTTTCGGCGCGCCGTACCCACGCGCATCTTTGCGGCCGCTCTCTGCGAGTTCTCCGCTTCCCCTGTCCTGAGTTGCCCGTGAAATCGTCGCCGGTCATTGTCACGCTCGTCGCGCTCCTCGCCGCCTGTGGCGGTTCCGACTCGGCCGCCTCCAACCCGCCCGCCGCTGACGCGGTGGCGAGCGACGCGGCGCCGCCGGCCGACGCCTCGATGCCGGCCAGCGCAGGGGTGGCCCCCACGCCACTCGCCGGTCCGTTGGTGGCCGATCTGTCGCTGCCCTTTGCGCATCACGTCCTGCTCGATCGGACGGACGACGTGGGCCCGGTGTCGCAGCGCACACTCACGCTCGAGACGGTGGACACGCCGTTCGCCGACGCGATGACGGCGATCACCCAGTCGCTCACCGCCGCAGGCTTCACCACCAGCGACGATCAGACGGTGGACAACATGCGCATCCTCGGCTTCATCAAGGGGTCGCCGATGCAGCCGGGTGGATACTCGGTGCGCTTGCAGGGCAATGCCTACGCCGCCGGCGAGACCGGCGTGGCGACGGGCGCGACCGGTCAGGTCAATGTGACGGTCCGGTCAGGGAAGTAGGTGGGAAGGGGCGGCGCACCACCGCCCCTGTCGGATGTGGCGTCACGCCTGCATGTCGCATCAGACGTCGCATGTCGCGGCTTGACGATCGCGTCCCGGACCGGCAAGGTGGGGCATGCCGTTTCACTCCTCTCGCACGCGATTCACCAGGGGCTCCCGCTTGCTGGTGTTGTCGGCGGCGATGACGGGCGGGCTGTCGTGCACGGCCCCCCGCGAGTCGCTGCCCACCGCGCGTGAACCCGTCGGGCCGTTTCGTCAGCCGGCGATCGATGCGCGCGTCGTCGATCTTTCGCCGCTTACACGCGTTGCGACAGTGGCGATCGATTCGAGCCTTGCGGTGTCGCTCAGCAACGCGGTCGTCCTTCCCGATGCGACGCTCGCCACGGTCGCGCGCGCACCGTGGCGCCTCGTGCGCGTGGACACGATGGCCGGTATGCGCTCGGATGACCTCGAGCCGGCCCTTGACTCCGCGGTGAATGCGTCGGTTGATCCGATCTGCCCCGGACCCGAGGCACTCACCGTGTTCCTCGGCGATCACGACGTGCAGCGCCTGCTGCGAATTCCGCTGGTGCGCAGCGCGGCACCTGTCATCCGACCGATGGGTGCGTGGCCCCAGCTCGGCACACCGTTGGCGTGCGTCACGCTCGCTGACGATGTGGTGCTCACACTCGATGTGCCCCTCGCCGACGACCGTACGCCAGACCGCGAGGCGTTCGTCCTGCAGCGATTCCGCGCATCGGACGACCTCCTCACGCTGTGGCGAACGCCGGCGACCTCGGGTCACGCAACGCGAGAGCGCGGTCATTCCGACCCCTTGGTCCAGCGGCTGGTGGGCGCCTTGGCGCTCGATGGCAGCCTCGTTGTCATCCCGAGGACACTCGATCGCGTCGTGCAGCTTCGAGGCGACTCGCTCTTCGAGTGGCCTCTCCGTATCGATTCGCTGCCAATCACGCGAGCGATGCGAAATGACGTCGTCACGCGCCTCGAGACGGACCGCCGGCACGCCATGCGCAGCATCGAGCGGGAGTTCCAGGAGCGCAGCGACGCGTTTCGGGCCCGAATGCGCGCCGATGCGACAGCGCATTTCCAGGCCGTGCTCACTCGCGCGCGTGCGCGTCTGGATAGCGCGGGGCGCCGTTCCGTGATCGCGTACCTGCGTGCGGCTGACGCGCAGGCTGTCTGGGTACGGCGTGACGATCACTTCGACCCGGGGTCGCGCGATACGACAGCGGAGCGATGGCAGCGCATCGACCTTGCCTCCCAACGCGTCGTCACGACGTCCCTCCCGCCGGGAACACGGGTGCTGGGCGCCCTTCGGTCGCATCTGTTCACGTGCCAGCGCGTGACACAGCGCCCCGACCACGATTCAGCGCAGCGCACCGAACGGTTCGTACCGTGCGACTCGCTTACGGTGTGGCGCGTGCCGACGGGCGCCGCGGGCGCAATGTGACGCGCAACATGCGCAAGCGGATGGCATCGTCGCTCTGTTCGATCTGGTAGCTGTATTGTCCGGTCGAGAGCGTGCCGCTCAACACACGGGCCACATCGATGTCGAGTTCCTGATCGGTCAACACGATGCCATCGGGGAGTGATGCGATCACGGCGCGAAACGCGTACATCGAATCGGCCGCCTGACGTTGCGCCCTGGGATCCGGGATGGGTGCCCAATCGGATCGCGTCGTGCGCACGATGAGCAGCACGCGCCCTGAATCGAGCACATGCAGCGCTCGCACCTCCGACGGCGGTCGACGCGTTGCACTCTCGGTACGGCTGACGCGCTCGCCCGCCTCCAGCCACGGCCGGTGAATCCGCACGGTATCGATGCGCCGATCCCGATCGCGTTCGAGGGGACGCCACTGCAACAGCCACAGGTGATCGTCACGGACGTGCGTTGGCGGGACCACCACCACGGTGCGTTGGTCGCGGTCGCACACCATGCGCGGTCGCCAGCGCCGATCGCGGTCGCGCATCTCGAGCGCGGCGAGCGCGGCCGGCACCTCACGGGCCGCGTCGAGGTGCCTGACGTCACCCGCATTTGACACGATCACGCGTGTGCCATCGTTCAGCACGCAGAGTCCGTCGAGCGTGGACCACTCGTCCACCCGCACTTCCGACACCAGACGACCATCGGGAGCCAGCGTGTGCAATCGCAGGGCGTTGTCGCGAAGCAGCACGGTGTCGGCCCGCGCGCGATGCGCGGATGCCACCCGTCCCGTCAACTCTCCGGGACCCTGCCCATTTCGGGCCAGTCCGGTAATCCCGCGTGTCTTCGGATTGACGCGCAGCAGGACACTCGGCCCGTATCCGGACACGAGCAACGTACCGTCGTCGTAGGCGTGCAGCACGCGACGCAGTTGCAGCGCCAGAGAGTCGGTCGCCGACCAGGTGACGACACGTGCCGTGTCGGTCCGGAGTTCGAGGTCCGGCGCCTGACGCGCCGGCTCGGGCGCGGTGCACGCGAGACACGCGAGCACGCCCCCGAGCACGACGCGTCGACACGAGCGTGCGTTAGACCGGCCCTGCGCCACACGCGTAGTGGTCACCGTTGTCACCGACCCTGCCGTTCTCCAGCTGATAGTGGTAGTTCGCGCGATTGTATCGAACTGCCACGATGGACCACTCACCCTCGCCGATCGGATCGCCACCGGATGGCGCGTCACTGCTTCCGCCGTGCATGTAGTCGTCGATGACCAAATCGTCTTCTCGCCAGTCGTTCAGATCCCCGCAAGCAGCGGTCGCACTCGCTTCATCGAAAGCAAGTGCGATGCCGAGTGACGCTCTTACGAATCTCCTCACGCGCTTCATCGTGTGCCCCCCATTCTTGTGGCTACTACGAATTGGCATCAGAAGCTGCGAGGATACGATTGCTCGATTCTGCGGCAATCACAAGGATGGAGTTACGACATGCGATGCGACATTCCTCTCCAACTCTCCTCATCCTCGCTCAGATGCGAGTCGCGAAGTTCGCCCGGGTCAAGTTCTCTCCAGCACCGGCGCGGCGGCGATCCTCAAACTCGCGGAGCAGTCATTGCGCTCACTCGATGGCGCGCGACGCGATGATGCGCAGCCTCGCGCGGCGCGCGGTCGGGTTCGACCACGTCAGGTGATACGCATCGCCACGCAGTCGCGCTCAGCGCCCTCGTGCCCGCTGCCGCATCACGAGCACCCGCTCGACTCCGTCCTCATCGGTCGTACCGACGAGCAGCAGGTCGTCGCGTGCATCGAAGACGCGCGCTTCGTCCCCGAGGCGCAGGCTGTCGCGCAGTTGGCCGTTTGCGGCAAACCGCAACTACGTGGCGGTGCGCGTCGGTGTACGCCATCTCACGTTCGGAGGTGCGTGGCGTGAGCGCGGCGCCCACCGAGCCAGCCACGAGCGCGAGCACGATCGCGAGCCGGTCCTTCACACTCGGCGCCGCGACGCACGCACGCGCATGGGACCCCAACGGGTAAGTTCGCCTTCCGGCGCGGCACAGGAACGCTCCGCGACTCGTCGCCGATCCGGTGGCGCCCGCACTCACCGATCCACCGGCGCCGTCGCCAGCCAGTACACAATGAGATCGCAGCTCACATTGTCCGCGATCTGCCGGTAGTCGAGCGGAATCTTGCGCCAGTGGTCGTAGTACTCGACGGCCACGACATCCTTTGCGGTCCAGATGCGCCGCCCGGTGATGTCGGGGCGGCCGTTCACCAGGGTGAGCAGACAGCGACTCGGGCGCACGCCCGGCACCTCTTCCATGTGGCCGCCCGGGGCGCGCCCGCTCCGCGGACGTATCCCTGGCAGGCCCCGCACCACGTCGAGCAGCTGCTCCGGCTTGAGGGCCGCCAGTTCGTGCGCGTCGCGGAAGTAGCCGATGCCGGCCTGCCGTCGGCAGAGGAAGCCGTCGAGTGTGTTGTTGGCACACTGATGGTGATTCACGAGCGCGCGCACCGTGTCGAGCACCGGCAGCGCCTCGCGCAGCGTCAGGCGCACGCGCGCGCCCGCGCTGTCCCGCACCACCACCGCCTGCGCCGCTTCCCGATAGCCGATCCGGCGCGCCACGACGGCGTACGCACCCGGCGGCAGCTTGGGTACGGCGAAGCCGCCATCCCGCCCGGTGCGCACGGTGTCGGCTTGGCGCGATGAATCGCTCGCCGAGACCACGACCAGCGCGGCAAAGAGCGGCCGGCCAAGCGAGTCGATGACCTGGCCGCGCAGTCCTTGTGCACGGGCCAGCGTCGGTACCAACACGGCGAGACCGAGCGCGGCAGAAAGAATGCGACGCAATCGCACGGGCGGCACCGAGTTCTACGATGGGCGCGTCATCGCCGCCGAATCCGGACCAGCGGCTCTGGCGTTTCGGTGAGCACCGCCTCGAGATCGCCGACGACATCGAGGACACGCTCCGCCCTCGCCAGGCTCGACCGTGACGGAGCGAAACGCGGGTAGCGGCGTCTGCCACAGCGAGCGTCCGTCGAGCGACCACGCCGTCACGACGCCCGTATGTCGGGTCGCTGTCACGATGCGCGACGGGGTCGCTTGGCAGCCCACCGCAGCCTCCAGCTGCGTCTCGCGAAAGAGTGGTGACCCTTGCACCGGTACGCGCGCCAGCTTGCCCGTGACGGTCCCGTCGAGTCGCGCCACGCTCACTTGGGACGATGTGGCGACGTCGGCGAAGGCGAGATAGAGGGCGTCACCAAGTCGACACGCATCTTCGATGAACGGCGTCAGCGGCACACGGCCGACGCGCGCGTCGGCCGCTTGCGCGGCAAGTGACGAGGCGAAGCACGACAGTCCTGTGGCGGCGGAAGTACACCGTCTGCGCATCAGTTTCTGGGTTCGTGAAACACCGAATGTCTTCGAGAGCACGTGATGAACGATTGCATCAGAGGTCGCGTCAATGTCCAGCGTACGATCGCAGTCTCCGTCTGGCCACTGCAGAGATCGTTCGATCGCCGCACGATCGTGTCGCATTCTCTTCTCGGCTGGCGGCGCCTACGTCGCGACCAGTCGCGCCACCAACTCCGCCGGCGCCATCAGCCGGCTCGCCTCGAACTGTCGTTCCAGCTGCCTTCGACTCACCCCCGCAAGTGATGCCAGCCGCTTCACGCAAGCGAGGCTCGGCTCCGCGCGCAGCCGTCGCAGCGCCAGCACCGTGCGCGGCGGCAGGGCGGCGATTGCCAGCTGATCGTCCAACGACCACGAGATGTTCGGACCCACGCTGGCGGGCTGACGAAACGTCTGGCAGCACAGCGCGGTCGCCACGCTCTCCCCCAGCGTGGCCGTTCGCACCACAAACTGGACGCGCGGGAGAACGCGCGGATCGAGCAGCGCCGCCACCTCGCGCAGCGCGTCGGACGGCCCGAGCAGCACCACGCCATCCCACCCCGCGAGGTCCGACACCGTGACGCGATTCCGGTCGCGTCGCCGGGCTGCCGATGGTGCGAGCAACTCAACATCGACCACCAGCAGCAGCAGGGTATCGTCATACGGCAGGGCGACGTACAGAGCGCGGAGATCGTCCACAACCGTCGAGGTGGCCGCATCCGCGCGCACGTCGCTCGGTGCATTGCGACAGGCGGCCGCCAGCGCCGCGTTCACGACAGCGAGCGGCGTCGCCGAGACGAGGATCCGCACATGGGGCGCCGGGGTCCAGCGTGTCGCGGCGGCGGGTGGAGTCGGCAGCATCGGAGCGCAGGCCTCCGGACAAACGCGTGACGAGGTTCAGGATCCGCGAGCCGACAGCGGGTGAGGACCGCCCGGACCGGTGTCACGTCGCTGCGCTCCCAGACGGTGCCGACACGGCCCGCAGGCTCCGCCATGAGCAATACCCGCGATGCGGCGGAGGGTTCCGGATGCCGCCACGTCGTTGTGCGTACCGCCCGCCTGGATGCGCCGTCGGCCTGTCAGCGGACGCCGCGATCACATACGGTCGTCGAGCGGAATCTTGCGAGCGACTCAGGCGCACTCCCGACATGCGTTCCCTTCGCGTCAGGCGCCAACGCTGTCCCGGACCTCAGCCAGCGGACCGCTGCGGGGGAGTGCGGATCGCGTCGAGGCGAGCCAAGCTGCTGCTCCCTCAGCGTGGTCCGCGTCGGCGTCGGACAAGCAGGATTTCGTCAGCCCCATCGACGTCGTACGTGCCGAGCAGGAGCAGTTCGTCGAGCGCATCAAGCAGTCGTACCTGCCGTGAGAAGGTCATGCTGTCCACCAGCTCACCGCGCTGCGAGTACCGCAGGTACACGGACTGCTCCGATCGGGCGCCGCCATAGCGAAGCAGCCAGATGGAGCCGTCCGTGGCGCCGCTGAGCGGCGTCATGCCGACTCCTCGCCACCCGAACGCTGGGAAATGCGAGGGCGGCACTTGCTGATCGAACAAGGCGCCGAAGTCGACCGGTCCCCGCCCCGGAGGAATCGAGCGCGCCCGTTCGCGCTCGATGTCCTGTCGCCGCACGGGAACCGGTGGGGCGGATGGAACGCGCAGCTCTCGAAGTCGTGCTCCGGCATTGTTGAACTGGATGACGCGGTCCACGTCACTTGTCAGCACCGCGAAGGTCATGCCGCTCGCCACGACGGCCGCCGTTCGCCCGAACATGGCGCCGATCTGCGAAGCGCCGCCGGTGCCGTACGGCGCGACGAAGGTCTCGTTACCCCGATACTCGGCGAGGTCTACCTCGAACCCCCCGTCGGCGCGGTGCCGTGACAGTACGTAGCGGGGTGCGACCACCATCGGCTTCGGCGGACGCGCGACGGCTCCGATGTCGGAGAACGCCTCGCTGGGGACGACGCGTCGCGCGAGGAAGGAGCCATCAGCCAGGACGGCGATCGGTTCTACTCGGCGGGCGACCGGCGGCGGCGAGAGCGTGAGCGATCGACCGTAGCGGCCATCGAGCGACAGGACGGTGACGCGCATCAGCTCGGAATCGAAGGCGTAGAGCGAGTCACGGACGCGAGTGAGCCACTCCAGACGCCGGAACTCGCCAGGTCCCGATCCCGTGCGGCCAGCACTTCGGCGCCACCGTCCCGTGGAGCGCTCGTAGAGGTGCAGACGATTCGTGCTGGCTTCCGCGAGGATGACATGTTCCGCCGTGAGCACCCCGTCAACGACTCGAGCCAGCGGGCCGTCGGATGAGCTCGTAAGCCGAAAGAGCGTGTCGAGCTGGTGCGGCGAGGTTGTACTCGAGGCAGCGATGCCGGCCTCGTGCAGCAAGGATGCACGACTTCCGGAGTTGTCGATCGGTGTGCTGCTGGAGCGTTGGGTGCCGTGCGCTCCCGAGACGGTGAACAGCAGGAGCGCGATGACATGGCGGATTGCGCGCGATTCATACAGCACGACGATTCTCCTTCGACTGGAGAGGCCCTCGCCACGGGATGCCCGTAGGTGCCAACTCTGCGACCTTCTCACGGCCGCTGCGCAAGGCCTGCGACCAGATGCTTGCGGAGGTCCCTTCAGCAAACCACTCACCGACCGCTGCGAGCGCCACTAGTCGACAGCCTCGTCGAGCAGACGCTTGATCGCAGTGCTGTCGGATCCGAGATAGAAGCGACCCCTTCGTGATACGAACGTTGGCGTACCACGGATCCCTAGGCGAGCCGACCAGGTCGAGTCCTCGCTGAGTCGATGTTCCGTGGACGTATGCGCGAGGCAGCGGTTGATCGCGTCTCGATCGATGCCACCAGCCTCAAAGATTTTGTCGATGATCGACGTGCCCACTTCGCGTAAGTCTGTATTCATCAATCGCGAATGAACAGTCAAGAAATCTCCGGAGTGTTCGCTGCACACAGCAAGCGAGGCCGCCAGTCGGGCCGGTGCATCGCCAGAACGCGTCAGATAGCGAATGCGCAGCCGCTCCGCGTCACTCCTCCGGACTGCGCCTCCAACGATGGCACCGATTCGCCTGCAGTACTCACATGTATAGTCGAAGAATACCACCCCGTCCGCAGCGACGACACCTGCAGTTGATCCTTCGCGAATCGCAGCGAGCTCGAGCCACTCTCGTTTCACGATAGCTTGCGCACGCCACTGCGCCAGCACGCCCCGAAGCGTGCGATTGCCGAGGCCGGAAGGACCGAAGAACACAACGACGGCTGCGACAAGAATCAGAGCCGTGACAACTCGAGAAGCAACGCGCAGCTGTCCGTCAACGCTCATGTTACAGTCACACCTCGGACGAGCGATGGCCTTGCCGACCGGTTCGTCGGCACTGAATCAGGCGTATTTCACAGCTGTAAGTGTACGACGAATCCCGGAGTACGCCCTGATCATGCGCGGCAGCGAAGCACGACCTGTCAGAGCGCGCGATCACCTCGCCAGTCCTTCCACGCCAGAATCTCGCTAACCCCGACGAGCCTTCGCACGATGACCGACGGCAGAACTGGTGAGCGGTGACGATTCATTTCGATACGTTCGACAGCCAGGATTACCTGCGGTACGACACGTGGCCCGTCTTCGTCAAACACATGCCGACGGAGCCCAAGATTCAAGCCGTTGCGTCCGACGTCGATCTCATCAAACGGACCGAATCGCCGCAGCTTGTCGATAGCCTTGTTGACGTCCCAATCATCGGCCACCGCGAGCGTAGTGTAGTGAAACCCGAGCGTCCGAGCAGAGTCTCGGAATGATTCCCTCATCCTGTGGACGACTGCCCGGAGGCTGTCGCTTCCGTCACCGGTTGGCGCAATGAAGAGGAACACCAGATGTGTCCCGTCCGCGAAGCGAGTATCGACCGGAACCGGTCGACCCTTGCCAAGTGAGTACCAGAGGAGGAGGATCGACACAACAAGGATCGCGAGCAAACCCAGAGCGACCCTGACCGGGTGTGTCTCCTGTGTTCGATCAGTAGCCGCACAGACCCACAGTGGCCCGGTCACAGATCGCGAGTGGCGCATGACAGCCCCTCCTCACATACGACTATTGCACGTTGCAAAAGTCCCAACTGCAGAATCCGTCGGGAAAGAACTCCGGATTCGGTTCGATGTCGACACAGAACGTGTTCGGTCCAGAATCGGCGATCGTACAACGTCCCCCGACGCAGACCTTCTGGTTGCAGATTGCGCTTGCTTCCGCAGGCTGAGAGACGACCGCCATCGCGAGGATCAGAACGGCAGTGACCGGGAGTGCGAGATAGCGTAGCATGACAAGGGCCTCCGGTTTGTGTTTCGGGGTGAGCGTTCGTTGCACGGGTGAAACGACAACGACGAGCGCGGGTGAAGAGTTCGACTTGATCGCGAACGTTGCTTCGCAGCGGACCGATTCGCGTTCCTGATGAGGGTCGGGAACTTCGCGATCGATCAGGCGCGATGGCCAGTATTCAACCTTCTTCGCGCAGAGGCAACTGCGGAGTTGCGACACCGATTGCGACATCTTCACTTGCCCCAACATTCCAGCACTTCATCGGCCCCACGCAAATCCGGTCACACGCTGGCACGAAACGCTCGGAACATGCATCGCGACGCCGACATCGCCGCGCGTCGCGCTATCGCGCACCGCGCCGCTCGCGCCGAATGAGCACCACCTGCTCCGCACCGTCCGCGTCGGCCGTCGCGAGCAGCACGAGGTCGCCATCCGCATCGAGCAGACGCGCCATGGTGGGGTGCTGAAGGCTATCGAGCAGCTCGCCGCGTGGTGAGAATCGCAGATACACGGTTTCGCGTGACCGCACACCGCCGTACCGAAGCAACCAGAGCGAGCCGTCTGATGCGCCGGCCAGTGGCACGCTGCGAGGCGCGTTCCAGCCGAACGCCGGGAAGTGCGTGGGCGGTGTCTGCCGATCGAAGACGGCGGTGAAGTTCAGGGGACCTTGTGGCGCGGGGAGGCGTGCGCGTTCGCGCTGCACATCCGCGCGCTGCACACGAACTGCGGGGGACGGCGGGGGGCGCAGCCGACGACGTACCGTCCCGTCACTCGCGTATTGCACCACCGAATCCGCCTCGCTCGACAGGACCACGAACGTGGAGCCACTCACGGCGACAGCCGCCTGGCGCCCGAAGAGCGCGCCCGTGACGGTCGCACCACCGCCGCCGTTCGGCGCTACGAAGCTCTCGGAGCCGCGATACGCGCGCAGCGTCGCGCGGTACGCGCCGTCCGCCGCGTGCCACGAGAGCTGCTGCCGCGGCGCGATCACCATGGGCTCCGGCGGTCGTTCCACGCCGCCGCCCGCGGAAAAGCCGCCGCCCGGCACCACACGCTCGGCGAGCACCGTGCCATCGGCGAACACGGCGATCGGCTCCGGCGGGGATTCACCCGGCTCGCCGACGAGTTCCTCCGTGCGCAGGAAGGTGCCGTCCACCGACCACACCGACAGCCGACGCAGCTCCCAATCCCAGACGTATATCGCCTGGCCAACACGCTGCACCCACGCCAGCTGCCGAAACTCGCCCGGACCGCTCCCCGGCCGCCCCGCGCTGCGCACGAAACGACCGGTCGTCCGATCGTAGAAGTGCAGGCGCGCCGTACTCGCTTCCGCGAGCACGATCTCCCGCTCGGTGAGCAGGCCGCCCACCACTCGCGAGAGCGGGCCATCGCCGGAGGTCTCGAGCGTGACGAGCGTGGTCTGCACCGGCGTCGCGTCCACCGGTGGCGCGGCCGCACTGGTGTCCGCCACGTCCCGCGCCGACGCCAGTGTGTCGACGGCCGGCGTATCGGTGGCGCTGGTGACCTGCGGTGCGCGCGGCGATTCCTCGCGCGGTACGTCGGCACGACATGCAACGCTGCTGGCCACGGCGAGCAGGAGCAACGGGTGACGGCGTCTCGACCACGAACGCAGTTTCACAACTCTACCTCCCTTGGGCGATGCATGGCTCTGGGCTGGCGCCATCTTCCCACTCTGGCATGGCAGTCGTCACATCGGGCGGCGCCAGCGCTCAAGAAAGAGCATGTCGTCGTCGTCACTTCGAACGAGATACAAGTATGCTGCCCCAACGCCTGCCAGGCGGCGACCGATCGGAAGCAGCAGCGTCGCGGTGCGGCGCCCTAGCTCATCAAACACATCTACGGGCGTCGCCGCACTGGTCGCGGCGTGCCGCTGGACGAACACATTTCCGTCGAGTGCGGCAAAGAGGGCGTCGTCACCGAACGGCGGGAGATGGGTGGGCCACTGCATCGGTTCCTCAACGGGCACCGGCTCGTTCACAACGTCGGGGATCATGGAGCCACCGCGATACGACAGGATCCGCTGCGGTCGCTGGGCGTCCGTACGCCAGCGTGCCTTCATCGTGTCGGACAGCGGGATCATTTCGGTGAGCACGTCGGGACCGACGCGACGCGTGCCGTCGGGCAGCAGGAGCTTCAGCCGATACGGATTGGCTTCGAGCAGGACCAGCACTCCGTCGGCGCGCACCGTGAACTGTGTCGTGACGGCAAACGGAACCGGCAGTGTGCGAAATGGCTGCGAGGCAACGGACCGGACCGCCGCATCCGACCCTCCCGGCGCCCACGCGATGCGACTCAACCGCCCGACGGTATCCCGACGCTGGGTCGGCACGTGCGTCCGCTCGATGGCGGCCGAATCCAGTCGAATCCCGCGTCCGTCAGCGCTCCTCAGTGCAATCCAGGCGTAGACATTCCCCATGGTGTCACTTGCCGTGCGAAATGTATAGAACCGTTCCCCCGACGCTTCATGACCGGTTCGGCGTGTTGCAACGGGAACGAGCTGCGGGGAGAGCACGAGCAGCTCGTTGAATCGTGCGTCATCAACCACCATGATCGAATCGGTGCGCCAACGATGGAGCGCACGCGGTGACGAGAACTCGCCTGGACCTTGGCCGATTCGACCGACGGCGCCTCGCGTACCGCGATCAAAGTCGAGCACATGTACGGAACGGTCGAGGTAGTCGAGCACCAGGACGCGCCGATCCTCCAACTCGATCACCGAGCGAACCGTCGTGAAGCCGTAGTCGACAACCTCCGGTGTGCCAGTGACCAGCAAAGTCCGACTTGCCGCGTGCTTCTCCGCATTCCTCGTGCACCCACAGGCGATTGTGAGGCCGATCACGAACCCCGGCGCAAGCCAATCACAGCGGAGCAAGCCACGGCGGAGCCGCCAGGTCTTCCAGCTCGTGCTTTGCGGCATTCGTGTAGCGCATGCAGTTGTCACGTGCGGTATCGCTGAATTGCTGCAAGCAGCTCGCTTGCGGAGCGCGTACCCACAAGGGCGTGGGTTCCGATGATGGTGGTGGGCGTTGCTCGTATGCCAGCGCGCCAGGCGAGACGAACGCGCTCCTCGATCACCACGCGTGTCTCCTTCGAATCGCGGCAGGATGCAAACGCCGCCAAGTCCGTGACTCCCGAGAGTCGTGCAGCAGCATCCCAGTCAACTCGAGCGAGGGTATCCTGAGCCGAGAAAAGCAACGCGCTGAACTCTGCGTACAGACCGCTTTCTGCGGCGCACTGACTAGCCCGCGCCGCAGGGAATGCGACTCCAACTCGGGACAGCGGCATTGAGATATACTGAATCTGCATTTCGTCTGGCTGCGAGCGCACTAGGCTGTCGAGTGTGCGTTGGTACTCCCTGCAGTAGGCGCACGCATGATCAGTCAGTACCACGATTCGGGCGTGAGCATGCTCTGAACCGACCGGGACGCACACCATTACCCCGCGATGCAGCGCGCGATTCCGCGCGCCGTCATCACGCCTCTCGCACCGCCACGCAGTCAGCGGGCAACGAGAGCGCTCCGGCAGAGCCCGCGCCACAGCGCGTCAGCCAGGCGTCGCGTCTCCGCCAGTTCCCGCTCCGACAGCGAGCGCTCCTCGAGGGCCTCGATTCGCGATGTCATGACCGCGCCGCCCGTGGAATCCGTGGCTGGCTGCATGCGCAACACTCCGTCCGCACGGCTACCTTGACCACCGCTCGAATCGAACGACGCGCGAAGCAGCGCGGTTCTCGCCAGGTTCCCGACGTGCTCCGAGGCGATGAGTTGCATCTCCTGTACGGTACCCAAGGAATCATAGGAGAACGCCGCCTGGCGCTCGTAGTGCACCGGACTCGCAGCGGTCGAATCCGACGAATGCATCACTTCGATGATGTGGCCAAGAGCGCTTCGCACAGTGTCGCGCCGGCTTGCGCACAGCATTCCAGCACCAAAAGGCGCAAGCGGATCATGACTCGGTTTCGACACCGATTGTACCACGGCAACACGGCCAGCGGTCAGCAGCGTGAGGGCCAGCAACGTCGACACGTACCACGCGCTCACAGCGCAGTCTCCCCGAGCCACGTTCGTGCGAACGCGCTTCCGCGCGCTGCCCGCCGACGAAGATACGCGTCGATCGCGACCGCCACGATCATGCTGGTGGTCAGCGCGATCAGCAGGGGCAGCAGTCCGCTGATCAAGGTCCCCGGCGCCACGCTGCTACGAGAGACCGCCTCAGTGCCGAACACCAACAGCAGCACAATGGGGACGCCGAGCACTGGCAGGCCGGGCGCAAGCAAGACCCCGCCGATCACACCGATGGCGATACTGCGCGTGATGGCGATCAGCGGAATCGGATCCAGCAGCAGCGCGAGGAGCGTCACCAGCAGCAGCACCGCGAGCCACACAAAGCGATTCCGGCTGAGTCCACCGCGCAACGTTGCGGATTCGAATGGAGTGAGTCGCATCGTTGCCGCCTGATCGCGCGCCCTACCGCTCCCGCAGCTGCCGGCTCATCGCCTCGAGCAACGCACGTTCATCGCGCGTGAGACTGTCCATCCCCTGCTCGGCGATCTTGTCGAGCAGCACGTCCATCGCGGCGCGCTGCGCCGTCGCGGATGACGGCACGGCCGGCGCACTCGCGGCCGGCGCCACCTGCTGGCGTGAGCGCGCCACCGCAGCCTTGCTCTGCGCGACGATGTCGTCCACTTCGGGCTCGCGTTCGCGCGGCCGAGCGCTGTGGCGCGGTACGGCCCGCGGCGTCTCGTCACCGTAATCGGGGGCGGGCGCAATACGACGACGCAGTCGATCGATGCTCTGCGCATTCGGCCCGCGGAGATACAGCCACCCGCCGAACATGCCGCCGAAGTGCGCCGCGAACGCGGTGCCACCGCGCGCGCTGCCGTACGTGAGCAACGCCATCACCATGCTCAGCACCGCCATGAACGCCACGAGCCAACGCACCTTCATGGGCACCACACCGAACACGTACACCTCGTCGTCCGGCCAGCGCGACGCGTACGCGACCGCCACGCCGAGGATCGCGGCCGACGCGCCCATGAGCACGCCACCACCCGCCGTGAAGATCCAGTGGAAGAACCACCCGCTCACGCCACACCACAGGTAGAACCACGTGAACGTGCTGCTCCCCCAGGCGCGCTCCACGCGACGCCCGAACACCCACAGCATGTACATGTTGAAGGCGAGGTGCAGCAACCCGCCGTGCACGAACATGTAGCTGCCGATCGTCCACAGCCGCCGCGTGTCGAGATCGCGCGCGTGAAAGCCCAACCAGTCGGCGAGGAAGCCGTCGCGCAGGATCGTTTCCTGCAGGAACGCGAGCCCCACACACAGGCCGATGATCCACGCCACCGCCGGCGCGCGATTACGCGACACTTCGTAGTCGTCGGCCAGCGCAAAGGTCATGGCACCACACGGGCGCGCCCGAAGCGCGCGGGACGGAGGACGGAGCGGGGCCGCTACCGACCCGTACGGGCCACGGCCAACTGCACGATGCGGTCACAGAGCGCGGGAAACAAGAGACCCGCCGCCGCCGCGGCCTGCGGAATGAGACTGGTAGGCGTCATCCCCGGCAACGTGTTCAACTCCAGACACCAGAGCCCACCGGCCGGGTCCATCCGGAAGTCCACGCGCCCGTATCCGCGAAGGCCGCAGGCGTCGAACGCCTGCCGAGCATACGTCGCGAGCCGCGCCGACGTTTCCGCCGGCAGGTCGGCCACGAACTCCTCCGCCATCCCCGGCGTGTACTTGCACTCGTAATCGTAGAGCGCCTTGGCCGGTACGATCTCGATGGCCGGCAGCACCTCGTCCCCCACGATCCCCACCGTGAGCTCCCGCCCCGGCACGAAGCGTTCGATCATCACCGCGTCATCATAGCGATACGCTTCCGTCACCGCGGCCGGTAGCGCCTCCGGTCCGTCCACGATGCTCAGCCCCACCGTACTGCCCTGACGCGACGGCTTCACCACCGCCGGCCACCCCATCGTCTCGGCCACGGCCTCGGCGTCCATCGCGGTACCAGCTGGCGGCGCCATGAGCCACGGCGCCGTCGGCACGCCCACGTGCTGCAGCACCACCTTGCTCAGGTGCTTGTCCATGGCCAGCGCGCTCGCCAGGTGCCCGCTCCCGGTGTACGGCACCCCCACGAGATCGAGCGCCGCCTGCACCGTGCCGTCCTCCCCCTGCCCGCCGTGCAGCCCCAGCACCACACACTCGGCGCGCTGCACGGCCGGATGCGACAGCCACTGCGACGACAACGTGCGGTGCCGCATCCCGGCCAGATCGGCCAGGGCGGGCGGCGTCGAGCCCACCCCGGTCGCCAGCAGCGATGCCTCGACACTGGCCGAGAGTTCGCCGAACACCGGGTCGAAACAGGTCACCTCATGCCCGACCTCGCGCAGCGCCGCCGCCATGCGCAAGCCGGACGACAGCGACACATCACGTTCGGCAGAGACACCACCCAGCAGGACCGTCAGACGCATGAAGACACCGGAGAAAAGGGAGCCGACAATCGCGGCTAGAAGCGAACGGTGACGGCGAGGCCCGCCTCGCCGCGCGGGGTGCGCACGGGGTGCAACGCGGACGCGACCGCGAGAATGGATGCGCCGCGCTGTGATCGATTGGCCACCACCGACGCCTCGATGGCCGACAGCAGCGTGACGGCACCCGCCGCAGCGAGCCCCGGCACGAACCACGGGCGCTCACGCAGCACTTCGGTGTACGGCGCGGGCACGCCGTTGGGATCGGTGTACGCGACTTCGCGTTCCGTGGTGCGCGGCGTGAGGGCGACACCCACCGACCCGGCAACGAGCGCGAGCACGATCGTGCCGCGCACGGGACGGCCGGTGTAGAACTGGCCCGCCCCGGGCAACACACCGCGCAGGAATGCCCCACCCGTGGAGTACACCGGACGACGTAACACATCGATCGCGCGTGCAATCGCGAGCCGGTCTTCGACACTCGGCGCCGCGACGCGCGCGGTTTCGAGATCGGCGAGCGCGTCGGCACGGCGACCAGTGGCGGCGCGTGCAAGCGCGCGATTGTGCGGGCCTTCCGGTGCGGTGGGGGCGAGCCGCACGACTTCGTCGAACGCGCGCACGGCGGCTTCGTACTGTCGTTCTTCGAGGAACCCGAGGCCCAATCGGAACGCCACCTGCGCATCTTCGGCGCGCTGTCGCGCATCACCGGGCACGAGTTGTCCGAGTCGTGTGCGCACGTCGCTCGCTTCACTGCCCGCGGGCGCGAGTGTGAGATAACGGCAGTAGGCCCCAACGGCGGGTAGCGTATCAGCGAGCGCTTCGTGCGCGCGCGCGAGATCGTAGAGCAACCGTTCGTCGGCGGGGTTGAGCTGCACGGCGCGCGCAAAGGCATCGCGTGCGGCCGCCTGATCACCAACCAGCGCGGCTTCCTGTCCCTGCGCCGACAGCCGTCGCGCTTCGGCGGTGTTGCGTGGGGCGTTGTTATCGGCGGTAACGGGCGCGATATCGCAGCCGGGGGCCGGTCCGGTGGTGAGCGTGCGTCGTGGTGCGAGCGTCTGCGCCGTCAACGGCGCGACCCACGCGGTCACGAGCGCGCCGCACGCAAGCATCACATGCCACGCGCGGTGCGTGTGTGGGCGGTTGGGGCGCCGAGTGTCGTGCATCAGATCAAGGGACCGTGACAGTGGTGGATCCACGGACACCATCCACGGTGGCCGTGATGGTCGTGGTACCGGCGCGCAATCCCAACACGAGGCCCGTGCTCGAGACGAACGCCACCGTCGCGTCACTCGCACTCCACGTGATGGGGCGATCGGTGAGCACTTCGCCACGAGCGTCGCGCACGGTGGCGCTGAGTTGCACCGTGCTGTTCACCGGCACGGTGGGCGTGAGCGGCGCGATGCTCACACTCGCGACGGGGCGCGCGCGCACGGTAACGGTGGCAAAGCCCGTGATGCCCTCGCTGGTGGCGGCAAGCAGGGCCGTGCCGGGCGCGAGCGCGGTGACGATGCCGTCGGGGCTCACGGTGGCAATGAGTGACGCGCCGCTGGTCCAGGTGATGGTGCGACCGGTGAGCACGGTGCCGTTGGCCGCGCGCAGCTGCGCGGTGAACGCGCGCGACGTGCCGGTGAACAGCGTGTCGTGCGCGGGCGTGATGCGTACTTCGGCCACGGGTGTCGGCACGACCCGAATCGTGGTGACGGCCGTCTTGCCTTCGCTGCGCGCGGTGATGCGCGCGAGACCGGCGGTGCGCGCGCGCACTCGGCCCACCGAGTCGACGTCGGCGATGGTGGCGGCGTCGCTTGTGTACGTGATTGCGCGACCGGTGAGCACGGTCCCGTCGGGTGCGGTGACGCGGGCAATCAGTTGAAGCTCGGTGCCTTCGGCGAGCGTCGCGCTGTCGGGCGTGAGCGTGATGACCTCGGCGGCGCGTGGCAGCACCACGACGATGGTCTGTCCGATGCGTCCTTCGCTGACGGCCGAGATGATCGTGCTGCCGACGGCGCGTGCGGTCACGACGCCGGTCGAAGTGACGGTCGCCACGGCGGCGTCGGTTGTGTTCCAGCTCACCAGTCGATCAGTGAGCACCGCGTTGGTCGCGTCACGCAGTGTCGCGGTGAGGGTGCGCGTGTCGCCGATGCGCAGCGTGTCGCGCGCCGGCGAGAGCACCACCGTCGCCACCGGTTCCGGCGAGACGGTCACCGCGGCCTGTGCGGTTCGGCCACCCGATGTCGCGGTGATGACGGCATTGCCGGTGGCCACGCCGGTCACCACGCCGGCTGCGGACACGGTCGCAATGGCGGCGTTGCTGGTGGTGAACTGCACGGTTCGGCCCGAAATGAACTGGCCCGCGACATCGAGCGGCCGCGCAACGAGTGGTGCGGTGCGTCCGATGCGCAGCGCGAGGGCGACCGGTGTGAGCTCGAGCGTGGCCACATCACGTTCGGTGATGCGCACGTCCGTCGTCGCGCTGCGTCCGCCAGCGCTCACCGCAATGCGCGCGTCACCCGGGGTGCGCGCAAGGACGACGCCATTGTCACTGACCGAGGCCACGGCCGCGTTGCTCGACGACCAGCGCAAACGTTGGCCGGTGATCGGTGCGCCGTCGGCGCTGCGTGGAGTCGCCGTCAGCAACAACGTGCGTCCCGCTTCGAGGGTCGCGCTCGACGCCGAGAGTTCGACACGATCGACGGGCGTGAATTCGGTCGCGGCGTCGGTGCAGGCGAGGGCGAGCAGCAACGCGGAGAACAGCGGCCACGCGCGCACGCGACGTGCTGGTGCTCGGCGACTGATCGGGCGCGACGTCATGGCGTGGTCACGGTGAGCAGTGCGCCGTTGCTGACGCCTTCGCTGGTGGCCGTGATCGTCGCCGTGCCGGCGGCGACGGCGGTAACGAGGCCCGTGGTGGGGTTCACGGTGGCCTTCGTCGCGTCGCTCGACGTCCACTCGATCGTACGCCCGGTGAGCACGTTACCACGCGCGTCCCTGAGTTCGGCGGTGGCCGTGGTAGTCGCGCCGATCGCGAGCGTTGTGCTGGGGAGCGTGACCGCCACGGTGGCGACCGGTGCGAGCGCAATGGTGACCGTGAGGGTGCTCGTGATGCCTTCACTGGTGGCCGAGATGGTCACCGTGCCAGTATCGCGCGCCACGAGCTGACCCGCGGGCGAGATCGTGGCCTTGCTCGAGTCACTACTGGCCCACGTGATGGTGCGGCCGGTGAGCACGTTACCACCGGCGTCCTTGAGCACGACGGTCACGGTGACGGTATCGTGCACGATGAGGGACGAGTCAGGTGCGCTGAGCTCGACGGTGGCAACTGGTGCAGGTGGTGGGGCGGTAACGGTCACGGTCACACCATCACTCACACCTTCGCTCGTGCCGGTGATCGTCGCGGTGCCGGCGGCGATGGCGGTGACGAGACCAGTCGTGGCGTTCACCGTTGCGATCGTCGCGTCACTCGAGGCCCACGAGATGGTGCGACCCGTGAGGATGTTGCCACGCGCGTCCCTGAGTTCGGCGGTGGCGTTCGTGGTCGTGCCCACCGTGAGCGACGAGTCACCAAGCAACGCATTCACGCTGGCCACCGGCGCCGGCGCCACCGTGAACACGATCGTGCTGCTCACACCTTCGCTCGTCGCGGTGATCGTCGCGCTGCCGACGCCGGCGGCGGCGACCTGACCCGTGCTGCTCACGGTGGCGATTGCACCGTTGGATGTTGCCCACGTGATCG
>ERZ1066122.649-NODE-649-length-35264-cov-6.967622_pt1 | contig 35264 bp, 28 predicted proteins | sample MGYA00382769_ERZ1066122 | MGnify/ENA primary metagenome ERZ1066122 (study PRJEB33369, sample SAMEA5778352) | biofilm metagenome | biome: Industrial cooling water; feature: Water cooling tower basin; material: Biofilm | place: United Arab Emirates | collected... | reverse complement strand
AGGGCTATGCCATCGGTTCGGCGGGCCTCGGCGCGCTGGTGCTGTTCGCGGCCTATACCACCGATCTTCGCCTGTTCTTCCCGCAGCTGGAAGTCGATTTCAGCCTGGAAAACCCCTACGTCATCGTCGGCCTGCTGCTCGGTGCGCTGCTGCCCTATCTGTTCGGGGCGATGGGCATGACCGCAGTGGGCCGCGCCGCGGGCGACGTGGTGAAGGACGTGCGCGACCAGTTTGCGACCAACAAGGGCATCATGGACGGCACCAGTCGTCCCGACTATGCCCGCACGGTCGACCTGGTGACCAAGGCGGCGATCAAGGAAATGATCATTCCGTCGCTGTTGCCGGTGCTCGCGCCGATCGTGGTCTTCTTCGTTATCCGCGCGGTCGCAGGGCCGGTGGCGGCGTTTGAAGCGCTTGGCGCGCTCCTCCTCGGCGTGATCGTCGGCGGTCTGTTCGTCGCCATCTCAATGACGTCGGGCGGCGGCGCGTGGGACAATGCCAAGAAATATATCGAGGATGGCAACCACGGCGGCAAGGGCAGCGAGGCCCACAAGGCCGCGGTGACCGGTGACACGGTCGGCGATCCGTACAAGGACACCGCCGGCCCGGCGGTCAACCCGATGATCAAGATCACCAACATCGTGGCGATCCTGTTGCTGGCGGCGCTGGCGCACGGATAGGCGGTTGCGCAAAGCCAAGAGCACAAGACAACCCTGGTGGAGCGATCCGCCAGGGTTTTTTTGTTGCACGCTTATCGTGCCGCTTGCGCTAGGGCGTGGCGCTTCATAGACATATGATAGAAGCGCGGCCGTGCGCTCTACCGGGGAAACCGGCACGATGCGCCACCTGTGCGCCGCGCCAATTTATTGGAGTTGTCCATGCTTAAGAGGATGATAGTCGCGGCGCTGCTTGCGACGGCGGCAATGGCACCGGGCGCTGCGGTGGCGCAGGAAAAGGCCGATATCGTTGTCACGGCGCAAAAGGGGCGGGTGGCAACACCAGTCTTCGGGAAACGGCCTTTTATGCGTGGACCTCAGCTGTCGCCCGACGGCAGCAAGATCGCCATGATGATGAGCGCCAATGGCATCGACAATCTGGGCTGGATCGACCTTAACGCTGCGGACGGCAAACCTAATTTCTTTGCGCGCGCAGAGGAGTTTCGGGAGGCTGGCGATCGCACCATCGTCGGCTGGCGCTGGGTTGGAAACCGTACCATAGTGTTCACCGTGCGCTCGCGCGAGATTATAGGCGGTGGTCGAACTGATGCCGACCGGCTGGTCGGCTATGATTTGGAAACAAAGAAAATCACTCCGCTTGGATGGGACGGTACAGGCGCGCGAAGCACCATAGAGTTCGTCAATGACGAGCAGGAATATATTCTTGTCGAACGCGATACGCTGAAGGAACAGGTGTACAGCAGTAACCCTGAGGTGGTCCGCATCGACGTCCGAACCGGTAAGACCCAATTGATACAGCGTCCGAACGTTGAGGTTTCGCAATGGTTTCTGGATGGCAAGGGCGTCGTGCGCGCCGGCGCAAGCTCTGATGGCGACAGCGGCAAACAGCGATTGATGTACCGGTCGAACGAGCGAGAGATATTTCGCACCGTGCAGAATGTGGCGGATGCAACTTTTACTGGCGCGCAAATATATCCCGACGTCTTTTTGGACGAACCCGACATTGCATTGGCCACCAGCAACAAAGATGGCTTCCGTAAGGTTTACCGCGTCAACATGAAAACCATGGAGGTTGTTGGCGGACCGGTGTTCCAGTTGAAGGGTTACGACGTTGATAATGTGATTGCTAACGAGGCTGGCAACAATGCCAACGGCTTTGACTTCATCACGACACGCGCGGGTGTCCGGTGGACCGATCCGCGCATGGCGGAAATTCAGGCAGCGTTGAACGAGACCTTTGGTCCAGGTAACGCCAGAGTCACCTCTACCAACGATGGCGACACTCGCATCATCGCACTGGTGGGCAAGCCGAACCAGCCGGGCGCCTATTATCTGTTCGACACCGAAACCGGCCAGATTCGGTTGCTGGGCAATTTCCATGTGATTTTGGGCAATGCCGAAATGAACCCGATGGAAACGATCCGGTACAAGGCTTCGGACGGGATGGAGATTCCGGCGGTCGTCACTTATCCCCGCCACCGCAAGCACCGCACCAATCTGCCGGTGATTGTCATGCCGCATGGCGGCCCCTTCGGAGTGCGCGACCAGGAAGAGTTTGGTTTCTTCCCCTGGCATCAGGCGATGGCGGAATTGGGCTATGTCGTCATTCAGCCGAACTATCGCGGGTCCGGCGGTTATGGCAAAGAGTTCGTAAAGGAAGGGCGCAAGCCCGACGGCTATGGCAAGCGGATGCAGGATGATCTCAACGACGCCGTGACCTGGTTTGCCGCAAGCGGCTTGATCGACAAGAACCGCGCCTGCGTGATGGGCTGGTCCTATGGCGGCTATGCCACCGCGCGCGGGGCACAGCGCGATCCCGATGTGTGGAAATGCGCGATTGCCGGTGCGGGCGTCTATGACATGGCGATGATGAACCGCTGGGACGAAATCAATCTCAGCTCATTTAGCGCGCGGTTTCAGGACACGTCGGACGATCCGAACGGCATTTCCTCGGCCCAGAATGTGAAGGGTCGTTGGTCGCCTATCCTGATCGTCGCGGGCCTGCGCGATGCGCGCATTCCCATCGAACAATCGCGCACGCTGGTGTCGCGGCTCAAGGGTGCGGGCAAGAAAGAGGGCGAAGACTTCCGCTATATCGAACAGCCGAAAGGTACGCACAACCTCCCCTATGAAGATGTGCACATCGAATGGCTGGTAGAGGCTGAAAATTGGGCGCGCCGGTTCAACCCCGCTTATATCGCCAGCGATCCGGACAAGGAGCCCGAGGTGGTCATTACGGCGGAGCTGAAATAACGCAGTGTTGCGCGGCAGTTCTGGTTGAACAGAACTGCCGCGCGTTCAGCGCTGACCCACCCGCTTTTTCCGCACCAGAGTCTGGGCCTGTGTGTATTGCAGCAACCCTTCTTCGCCGCCCTCGACACCCATGCCCGATTGTTTCATGCCCCCAAAGGGCGCCAGCGGGCTGAGGTGGCGGGTTTCGTTGATCCACACGGTGCCGCTTTGCAGTCGCCGGGCAACATCCATCGCCGCGTCCTCGTCCGCGCCCCATACCGATGCGCCAAGGCCATGGTCGCACGCGTTGGCGCGGGCGATGGCATCGTCGATGTCGGTATATTTGAGCAGCGGCATGACCGGACCGAATTGTTCCTCCTGAACAATCCGGCTGTTTTCCGGCGGGTTGTCGAGGATGGTGACGGGCACAAAATATCCCCGTCCGCCGTCCGGCAATCCGCCGGTGACGAAGCGATACCCCTGCGTTTGGGCATCGCGGATCAGATCGACGACGCGGTCGAACTGCGGGCGATTGTTGATGGGGCCAAGCTGGGTGCCCTGATCGGCTCCGTCGCCGATCCTGACCGTGGCGGCATAGGCGGCGATCGCATCACGCAGCCGGTCGTAGATATCGGCGTGCACATAGATGCGCTTGCTGGCGATGCAGATTTGCCCATTGTTGCCGAATGCGGCCCAGAAAATCTGTTCGGCAATCGCCTCGGGATCGGCGTCGGACAGGATGATGGCGGGATCGTTGCCGCCGAGTTCCAGCGTCACCCGTTTTAGCCCATCCGCCGCCGCCGCCATGACCCGCTTGCCAGTCGCGGTCGACCCGGTAAAGCTGATCTTGTCGAAGCCGGGATGCGCCGTCATCCACGGCCCCAGCCGATCCGATCCGCTGATGATGTTAAGGACGCCGGGCGGCACGATATCCTGGACCAGCTCGCCGATTTTCAGCGTGGTCAGCGGCGTGAAGGGCGATGGTTTGAGCACGACGCTATTGCCTGTCAGCAAGGCCGGGCCGACCTTGAACATCGCCAGCAACAAGGGGTAGTTCCAAGGTGCAATCGCGGCGACAACGCCCAGCGGCACACGGCGCGTCTCGCTATAGCGATCGGCGCTATCCTCGTTCACGATTACTGGCGGGGTCAGCGTTGCAGCGCCCATTAGCCATTGGGCAGCCCCCAGCACTTCGGCTTGCGCATCGGCGTGCGGCTTGCCCTGTTCAGCGGTCAGCAGCCGTTTCAGGGCATCGGCGTTGGCAATGATCGCCTGCGCCATGCCGGTCAGTACGGCGCGGCGCGCCGCGATGCTGGTCGCGGCCCAGCCGGGAAAGGCCTCACGCGCAGCGGCGATGGCCATGCCGAGATCGGCCGCAGTGGCGTCGGGTGCCCTACCCAATGGGCTTTCTGTAGCCGGATTCAGTACGGTAAAGCTTTCGGTGCCGGGCACCAGATTGCCGCCAATCAGCATCGCGAAGTCCGCATCCAACTGCATCGTCATTGCCTCAACCGCCTGAATAATCCATGTCAAAGCCCATGGCGGCAAACCATCGCCGATCCTTGTCGCCGCGCGCCGCGCCATGCTTGAGCACTGCGGATTTGACGGCGGCACGCGCGTCCGGTGCGCCGTCGACGGCCAACGCGCAAAGTAGCGCATCAATCGCGTGCTGCAACGCAGCCGTCCGCTTGCCGGGGGCGACTTGAACCGTCGCGGTCAGGGTGGACCGCAAATTGTGCTGCGCCTGATCGGTTGCTGGCCCACCACCGGCGAGCGGCGCGACCGCTTCGGCCATGGCGGCGAGGTCGGCGGCCTCCTCCTCCTCAAAGGCGGGCGCGGCATCCATTTGCGCCAGGATGATCTGGATATGCCCCATGGCCAGCATCGCCTGTTCCTGCGCCAGCCCGGCGTCTTTGGGCAGGGCGGGCAGGATCACGCCGCTCAATGCGCGCAGCACGCTGCCCAGCCGGTCCTGTACGGAGGGGTTCATGGCGCGTCTCCTTCCGCGAGCAATCGGGCAAGATCGGCCACGAACATTGGGCCGGTCGCCGCCAGAAAGGTGAGCAATACATCCTGGTGATTATGCTGTTCGCGCGCGGCCCGCACCCCCAGCGCGGACACGAGGATATAGCTTTTCCAGTCGTTGAAGACCTTGAAATAATGCAGGGTCTGTCGGTCCACGCGGTTGCCGCTGGCGGCTTCATAGGCAGTGATGAAATCCTCCTCGCCCTCGAAAATGTCGCTGACCCGGAAAACCCCGTCGATCCGCGTGCCGAACACTGGCTGCAACAGCCAGCCGAGGTCGGCGTGGAAATCGCCGATATAGCTCATTTCCCAATCAAGCATCGCGGTGACCTGGCCGGTCGCTTCGTCGAACAGATAATTGCCGGTGCGAAAATCGCCATGAACGAAGCACAGCTTTTCGCAGCCGGGGACATTTTCTTCGAGCCACTGGGTCGCCAGCCGGATCACCGGTTCACGCACGACCGCATCCTGTTCCAGCAATTCTTTCCAGAAGTTGATGAGCCAGCGCGTCGCCTGTTTCGGATCGGCCGTCGGCGCGGCATAGGAGGGCAGGTCGGCTGCCGCCCAGTCGAAATTGTGGATCTTGGCCAGCATGTCCAGATATTGCGGCCGGATCAACCCGCGCAGGGGATCGCCCAGCACCGTGCCCAGCCCCGTAACCGACAGGGTCATACTGCTGGGCTTGGGTGATCCCGGCACCAGATCCATGATGACGGCGGGGCGCCCGAAATATTGCCCTTCCGCATCGAGCCACACCGGGCGGGGCACCGGGATCACACCTTGCATCGCGCGCAAAATTTCATATTCGCGCTGACGGCTGGTTTCGGTGATGCCCTCGAGCGGGTCCATCCGCAACACATAGCGTTCGGCGTCGCGGCCCGGACGGGTGAGCGTGAAGCAGAATTGCTCCTTCGATGCGCCGCCACCCAACCGTGCGACGCCGCTGATTTCCGCGCCGGGCGCTTCGTCCGCGAAAAAATGGTTCAGCAGACCGGCAACCGCTTCGTCCGATCGGGGTTCATAGGGCGGCTGATCACGGCGAAGCTTGCGCGCTTCCAGCAAACCCGCAAGGTGCGGTTCGGTATCGATCACGGCTGTGGTCCTCTCCACCATCATTGTCGTGCCTTGGGACAGGGCGGAGACAGGCCCCGCCCTGATCCTGTCATCAGAAGCGAGCTGTTACGTCCACGCCATATGTCCGGGGGGCACCGCGCGTGAAATAATCCTGATAAAAGGCGTTCAGGTTGAGCCCGTACACATAGTAGAATTTGTTGGTCAGATTTTTGCCCCAGACGCTGATCGAATATTTGTCGTCCAGCGTATAAGTCGCGCGGGCATTGACCAGCCAATATCCCGGATTGCCGCACGCGATTTCCGGCGTCGCCTGAAGCACCAGCGATCCTGTGCGCGGTTGATCGCAGGGGTTCTGGCCATAGCTGCCGAAGGGATCGAAATAATAGCGGCCCATATATTGGGTGTCGCCGCGCAGCACGAGCTTGCTGCGCCCGCTGTCGAATGCCGTCAGATCGAACCCGGCGGAAAAGGTGATTTTGGGCGCGTTCGGGAAACGGTTGCCGTTGATGTTCAGCGTCAGGCTCGACGGGTCGGCGGGGTCAATCGCATTGCCCTTATATTTGGTATTGAGATAGCCAAACGACGCATCGAACCGCAGCGGTTCAGCAACCTGCACCGCCAGTTCGGCCTCCATCCCGTAGACCCGGCCGTTGGCCGACCGCAGGAAGGATGTCGCACCGATGATCTGGGCAATCTGCTGGTTTGAATAGTCATAATAGAAACCGGCGAGGTTCAGCTGGATACGGTTGTCGGCAAAACGGGTTTTGAGGCCCGCTTCATAGGCGTTCACCTTTTCGGGTTCGAGGAAGTAAACCTGGCTGACATCCTGATAGGCGAGGCCGTTGAACGTCCCCGCGCGATAGCCCCGGCTGTAGCTGGCATAGCCGAGCACATCGTCGCTGAACTTGTAATCGAGCACGATCCGGCCGGTGAATTCGCCGGTGCTGCGCCGTTGGTTCACGCGCGGCAGATTGGCGTTGTACGGGAAGCTGTAGGGCACGAGGCTGGCGATTACCCCGGTTCCGGCCAAGTCGTAAAGCAGCGTGCGAGCATTGCTGTAGCGCACTTTGTCCCAGGTATAGCGCAGGCCTGCCGTCAGGGTCAGCGCATCGGTCAGCTCATAGGCCGCCTCGCCGTATATGGCGGTTGAGGGGCGGGAGATAGTGAACTCCTGTTCCGCCAGGATCGGTGCGAACGGCGCGGCACCCGCGGCGGCGCAGGCCGCCTGCGCCGCGGTGCCGCCCGCCGAGTTGGTCGTCGCCACATCATATTGGAACGCCGCCAGCGACCGCGCGTCGAAGAAACCGGCGGGGTTGATGACAATGGGCGCGCAGAATCCTGGCGAGGTTGGCGTCAGCGCCGGATTGATCGCAAAGGCGGGAACGGTGCGCAGCGAATTGCCGACGCCGATGGGCACATTGTTGAACGCCCCCGGCACCCCTGCGCCGAGCAAAAGCGGCCTCAAAAATCCGAAAAAGTCAGGCTCGTTCTGGGTGTCGATCGTGTCCTTGCCATAATAAAAACCGCCGATCAGCGACAGGCGGTCGCCTTCATAGGTCAGGCGCAGGTCCTGATTGAAATTCTCGCTCTGCGAATTGTAACGGATGGCGCAGATGTCGATTGGCGAGCCGTCGCAGTCGAACGGCGACAGGCGGTATTTGCCCTTGTCATAGCCAGTGATCGACGTGAGGGTCAGGCTGTCGCTCAGCTCCGCCTCGATCGTCAGCGACAATCCGCGCGACGACGTGAAATATTCGCCTGCGGTATCGGCCTGAATCTCGTTCTCGCGCAGCGTCCGTCCGCCAAGCTCGGGACGCGGTGCGAAGCGGGAATAGCCGCCCGCGTTGGTCCGGCCCGCCAGATAGCCGATGCCATAGGGGATGTCCTGCCGCGGATCGTTTTCGGCGATATAGCCCTTGATCGTCACGTCGATCGCCTCGGTTGGCTTGAACCGCAGGCTCAACCGCCCGGCATAGCTGTCGCTGTTGGCGAAATCCTGGCCGGTCACGGGGTTGAAGGTGTAGCCGTCGCCCTTCGTGCGGGTGAAGGCCACGCGAATGCCCGCCTTGTCTTCCGCCAGCGTCAGTTCCAGCGCGCCCTCGGCCTTGAACGTATCGTAATTGCCATAGCCAAGGGTCAGATAGCCGTTGTTGCCAGCAAGGTCGGGGCGCCGGGTGATGAAGTTGATCGCGCCGCCGGTCGTGTTGCGGCCATAGAGCGTGCCCTGTGGCCCGCGCAGCACCTCAACCCGTTCCAGATCGTAAAGCTGCTGCCCATGGCTGGCGCGGAAGCTTTGATAGACTTCGTCGACATAGACCCCGACCGGCGAAGCGGTCGACGCGGAAAACTCATTGGCCACCGAAATCCCGCGAAGCGAAAAGTTGGGCTGGGTGTCACCATAGGCCGAGGTAACCTGCAAGTTCGGCAGAGTGCCCATGAGGTCGCTGGTTTCGGCAACCCCGCGCTGAACCAGATCGTCAGCGGAAAATGCCGAAATGGCGGCGGGCACATCCTGAAGATTCTGTTCGCGTTTCTGGGCGGTCACGACGATTTCGGTGAGGCCGCTATCTGTTTCCGCTGCGGCCGCATCCTGCGCGGCGGCGGGCACAGCGCACAGCGCGGCGAGCGAAACGCCGGTTAGTGCAGTCAGGCGATTCATGATGTCAGTCGCTTTCATGGCTTTGTCCTCTCTCTCAGTCTCTTTTTCATTGTCATTTTTCATGGTTCGTCAGGCGGCGGCTTGATCCTTTTCGCGCACAGCCGGTCCGCGTGTCGTCACCGCAAAGCCCGCATCGACGCCTGCGGCCTCGCGCAGCTGGGCCTTCATCAGCTTGCCGGTTTCCGTTCGCCCCACCGACCCGAAGGCGATGCGCCGGGGTCGCTTATGACGTGCCAGCACTGGTGCGGCATGATCGGCGATAGCCTGCGCGAGCGCCGCATCGCCGCTGAGGCCGGGCGCAAGTTCGATAAGCGCGAACACGGCCTCGCCAAGGTCAGGGTCGGCTATGCCGAACACGGCGATGTCGCGCACCGCCGAGTGCGCGGACAATGCAGCCTCAACCTCCGCCGGATAGATGTTCACTCCGCCTGATATGATTGTGAAGGCGCGCCGGTCGGTGAGGAACAGATAGCCGTCGGTATCGACATGGCCAATGTCGCCCATCGTGACCCACCCGCGCGGATCATGCGCGGCGGCGGTCTTGGCGCTGTCGTTGTGGTACGAAAGTCCGCTCTTGCCGCCAAAATAAACCGCACCTGTCTGGCCCGGCCCAAGCTCCGCACCGTCATCGTCCACGATATGCACGGTGCAGCCATAGGGTCGGCCCACCGTTCCCGGCCGCGCCACCCACTCCGCCGACGTAACGTGGGTGAAGCCCACGCTTTCCGTCCCCGAATAATATTCATGCAGGATGGGCCCCCACCAGTCGATCATCGCGCGTTTAAGATCGGGCGCGCAGGGCGCACCGGCGTGGATGGCGACCCGGTGCGACGACAGGTCCTGCGAAGCACTCTCTGCCTGGGGCAGGTCTAGCAGGCGGCTGAACATTGTCGGCACCCACTGGCTGTGCGTGACGCGGTGCTCGGCGATCAGCCCGAGCGCCCGTGCCGCATCGAAGCGGTCCATGCCGATCACCGTCCCGCCAACCCGCAGCAGGTTCATCGCAAAGCGCAGCGGCGCGGCATGGTAAAGCGGGGCAGGGGAGAGAAACACACTGTCCCCGTCGAGGCCGAACAGGTCGCGGGCGCGGGTCACCCGCTTGGCATCGCTGCCCAGTGCTTCGCCGGTGAGCGGACGGCGCACGCCCTTGGGCTTGCCGGTGGTGCCGGAAGTATAGAGCATGTCGCCGCCCTCTTGCTCCGGCGCTGGCGGGTATGCGGCGGTAGGCGCGTCCAACGGATATTGAGAGAGATTGAGACCGGCCGCCGCTTGCGCTGCCGCCTTGGCAAAGGCCGGATCGACAAACAACGCCTTCGCCTCGCTATCGACCAATATGTGCGCGATTTCCGATGGGGTCAGGCGGGTGGGGATGGGGACATAATAAAGGCCGCTGCGCTGTGCGGCCCATGCGACGGTGAAAAACTCCGCGCGATTGCCGATAAGCATTGCCACGACATCGCCGGGGACGAGGCCGCCCGCGTGCAGCATGGCGGCAATGGCCGCGCTGTCCGTTTCTAGCGCGCCATAGGTCAGCGTCGCAGCGCCGAAGACGACCGCCGCACGGTGCGGCTCGATCGCGGCGATGGTGCCGGGACAAAAGCTCATTTGAGCGCCTCCGGAATATGCCCACTTTCGTTGACGCTGACGACCGTGAGCGCGTCGAGCGACCGCCCCGCCAATCGGGTAATCGAGCCATAGGCGGGCACGAAGCGGGCATCATGGCGCAGGCCAAGCGCGTGCGACAAAAGGATGTTGATCGGAAAGCCGTGGGTGAAGATGGCAATGCGCTCGCCGCCGCCTGCGTCCATCACCGTGCGGAATCCGGCCAATGTTTCGCTGCGAAACCGGTCGGGGTCGACGCCGAAATAGGCCAGCGGTGCGTCCAGAAATCGCGCCCATTCCTGCCGCCCCTTTTGCCGGATGGTATCGATCCCGGCATAGGCGCCGCCCCACCGGTCCACCTCGCCCAAGTCGGGACAGGTTTCGATGTCCAGCCCGAGGGCTGCCGCCAGCGGGGCTGCTGTCGCATCGGCACGCCGCATGCCGCTGGACACGATCCGTTCGATCTGCTCGGTCCGCAACGCTTGGGCGGTGTAGGCGGCCTGAGCCTCGCCCCGCGCGCTGAGCGGTGGGTTGCCCGTGTGACCGGATGTGGGCACTTCGGGATGACCGTGACGGACGAGGATCAGCTGCATGGCCGCCTTATCCCCCCGCCGCGCGCACGGCATGATAGCCGCCGTCGGCCTTCACGTCGGTGCCGTTGATCCACCGCGCCGCATCGCTGAGCAGAAAGGCTATCACGTCGGCGATGTCCAGGGGCTGCGCATGGCGACCGACCATCGCCGCCGCCGCATCGATCCGGTCTTTGCCAATCGAGGCCTCAAAATTGGCCAATATTGGTGTTTCGACCGGGCCGGGGCTGACGGTATTGACGCGGATGGAGCGGTGCCGCAGCGCCGCCGCCGTGCGCACCGCCCAGCGATTAAGTGCGGCTTTTGACAGTTCATAGGCGCGTGCGCCCTCCATGGCGGGCGGGGACATTCCACTTAGCAGTGCGTCAAGCTGCTCTGGCGTCCAGTCGCAGCGCAGCGCCGTGACACTGGACACGGCAACCACACTCGCGCCATCGGCAAGCTTGGGCAGCAGCGCGGCGGTGAGCAGCGCCGGGGCGAACGTGTTGACCGCAAAAATCGTCGCGGGGTCGGCTGTGCCGGGCAATCCCGCCACATGGGCAATGCCGCGTAGCGGACCGCTAATCGCTTCCGCCGCCGCTGTGATGGCCGCAGAGTCGGCAAGGTCGCAGACAATGTCGGCGCCGTGGCGGTCAAGCCCGATCGCCGCATCGCCCAGTCGCACCATCAAGGCCGCGCCAATGCCGCTCGCGGCCCCGGTCACCAGGATCGTCACGACCAGCGCACCTGCATCGCGGTCCAGCCGGTAAACCAGTTGGAGGGCAGCCGCACCGGTTCGCCGATCAGTTCCATCGCGCTGATGGTGTCGAACATGGCGTTCAGGAAAATCCGCACTTCCAGCCTTGCGAGATGTGCCCCGACGCAGAAATGGGCGCCCTGACCAAAACCAAGATGGGGGTTGGGCCTGCGGTCGATCACCAGCCGGTCGGGGTCGGCGAATTGCCGCTCGTCCCGATTGGCGCTGGTGAACCACAGCACGACCTTTGCACCCTTGGGAATGGCGGTCCCATAGAGATCGAGCGCTTCGGACGTCGTCCGCCGCATGTGCGCGACGGGGGACACGAAGCGGCACATTTCCTCCACCAGCGGCGCGATCAACATGCGGTCCTCGGCGACCCGCGCAAAATCATCGGGCTGACGCGACAGCTGGGCCAAGCCGCCGGTTAGCAGAAAGCGCGTGGTTTCATTGCCCGCCACCGTGAGCAGCATGAAATAGGCATCGAGCGCCTGTTCGTGCATATCGGCTGCCACCAGCGCAGTCGCGACGTCGTCGGCGGGTTTCCTGCGCTTGACGGCACTCAACCGGCGGAAATAGGCGTATAGGGCTTCGCGCGCCTCCGCCTGCTCGGCATCGGTTGCCCGGACGTCGGACATCAGATTCGCCCAATCGACCAGCGCCGCACTGTCGTCAGGCGGCACGCCCAGAACATCGGCGATGACCATCATCGGCAGCTTCACCGCAATTCGGTCGACGAAGTCGAAGGGCTGACCGCGCGGCACCGATGCGATCAGTTCGCGGGCGATTGCCTCGATCCGCTCCTCCCGCCGCATCACGGAAGCGCGTGATAACGCGGGAAGGACAATATTGCGCAACTGCCCGTGCAGTGGTGGGTCGCTGTTGTGGACGCTGGCGTGCCCGTGCCCCTCGGCGCGGCGATCCTTGATCTGCGTGCCGTGGCCCGACAGGAACCGGGCATGGTCTCGCACGGCGGCTGACACATGGTCATAACGAACCAGCGACCAGAAGCCCGGCCCGCCGGGTTCCGGATTGAAATGCACCGCGTCTCGATCGCGCAGCGCGGCGAAGGCAGCATGCTCCCGCGACGCCGTGAACTGCGTCAGGTCGAGCAGGTCGATGTCGGCCAGACATGCGGTCATGACGCACCGCCAAACAGGCTGCGATACCAGATCAGGCCGCATGCCTTCCCCAGCCGCACAAGCGCCGCATCGTCGGGCGTTTCCTCGGCAAGGCCGACACTGACATATGCCATTTGCTCTGTGAGGGCGCTCAATCCTTCCGCGAGCGTTGCGGGATCCGTGACCGGGGCGATTTCGCCATTGGCGGACAAGTCCTCGATCCAGCGCTGCGTCCGCCCAACGAACCGCGCGCGGTTTGCCAGCCACTCCGCCCGGAACGAACCGCCACCGCTGCGAGCCGCCGCCTCCCGCGATACGCGCAGCAGCAATCGATGTTCGGCATATTCCCGGAAGAACTGGATGTTGCGGACCTCCAGCTGCTCCAGCGTCGGCACCCGATCATCCCCGGCCACGCGCCCGCTGGAGTGCCGCAGTGCGTCATTAAGCCGGGTCAGCACCGCGTTGAGGATCGCATCCTTGTCGACGAAATGGCGATAAAAGATGCCGTGGCTGACCCCGGCTTCGGCCACGATGTCGGCAACGCGGGTGGTTTCGTAGCCCAGCGCGCCGAACACGGTTTCAGCCGCCTCGAGCAGCCGCTCACGCGTCGCTCTGCCCTTTGGTGTCGGGGGCAGATCGGATCCGCTGTCCTTCACGGCGGCTTGCTGGGTCAAGACGAACCTCTCCTTGCGTGAAATATTCATTTTTGTAAAAGTGATGTCAATGTCACTTTTGCAAAAATGATCCGGGAGCAAGATATGGGACGATTGGCGGGCAAGGTTGCGATCATCACCGGCGCGAGCGGCGGCATCGGGTCGGCAACGGCGGCGAAAATGCTGCAAGAGGGCGCGGCGGTGATGCTGGCCGGACGGGACCATGGCAGGCTTGATGCCGTCGCGGCACAGCTGGGTAACGGGGACCGGGTCCGCATCTGTGTCGGCAACCCGGCGGATGAGGGCGATGTGGCGGCGCTGGTCGCCGAAACCACTGCGGCTTTTGGCGGCGTGGACATCCTGTTCGCCAACGCCGGCGCGGAAGGGGCGATTGCGCCGCTGACCAGCATAACGGTCGAGGACTTCGACATGGTACAGCAGGTCAATGTGCGCGGGACGTGGCTCGCCATCAAGCACGCCGGACCTGCCATGGTCGAACGGGGCAGCGGGTCGATCATCTGCACATCGTCGGTTGCAGGGAGTGTCGGGGTGGCCGGTCTTGCCGCCTATGCCGCCAGCAAGCATGCGATTAATGGCCTGGTCCAGGTTGCCGCGCTGGAGTTCGCCAAGCTTGGCGTCCGCGTAAACGCGATTGCCCCAGCGCCGATCGACAATGCGATGATGGCGTCGATCGAGAAACAGGCGTCACCCGACGACCCCTCGCTCGCGCGCCAGGGTTTCAGCGGCCTCATCGCCATGGGCCGTTACGGCACGAATGAAGAGGTCGCAAATCTTGCCGCCTTTCTTGCCAGTGACGAGGCGGGCTATTGCACCGGCGGCATTTATCCGGTCGATGGAGGGTTTTTGGCGGCCTGACGGTTGGCCGCACGAGCGTTGCGACCCGCTGCCCGTTTCCTATGGCCGATAGGCGCGCAAAAACCGGTCGACCGATGCCGCAATGCTGTCGGTGTCCAGCGACTGCGCAGCGTCGTCGGCGTTGGAGAACCGCCACTCGATATCGCGGAACCCCTTGACCATTCCATAGAAATGGGACGCGGCAAGCTTCGGATCTTGTTCAACGAGCAAGCCCCGGGCCATTGCTTTTTCCAGCATCTGCATCACCAGCGATTGCATACGATGCGGACCGGCTTCGAGAAACAAGGTGCCCATTTCGGGGTAACGCTCCACCTCCGCCCCGATGCTGCGTTCGAAACGGATGATGTCGGGGCTGCTGAGGAACCGCAGGATGGAGCAGGCCGCCGCAAACAGTTCTGCCCGCAAATCCTCCATCGTTTCCGACAATAATTGAATTTCGCCGCGCATCTTCATGCACTCGTTGCCGATCATGGCGGAAAACAGATTTTCCTTGCCCTGGAACCGGTTGTAGATCGTGACCTTGGATACCCCGGCAGCTGCCGCGATGCGCTCGATCGACGCGGCGGCATAGCCGACGCTGAAAAACTCGGCTCGCGCCGCGGCAAGGATCGCATCCTGCTTGGCAACGTCCACCGGCCTTTGCGCCAGACGCTTCGTCATTTTTTCAACCCCAAAGAGTTATTGAACGCAATCGTTCAATTAAACGCTTGCGTTCAATATCTAGCCCTGATTAGATGAACGCAAGCCGAATCCACAAAAGTGGCGAACAACAGGGGTGGTCATGAACTGGGTTGCGATCCGGATGCTGACAGGGGACAGGGTCAAGTTCATTGGCCTGATCTTCGGCGTGGCCTTTTCAACCCTGCTGATCACCCAGCAGCTAACGATCTTTGTCAATCTGCTGTTTCGCGGCGGTGTGGCGGTGCAGGAGGTGTCGACCGCCAACATCTGGGTAATGGACCCGGCCACCCGCACGGCCGATGTCATCTATCCCATGCCCATCACCGCGCTCGACCGGGTGCGCAGCGTGCCGGGCGTCGCTTATGCCTCGCCGTTGCTGCGCAGCAATGCCTCGATCCGCACGGCGGACGGTGATCTTGAGGGTGTGACCGTCATCGGTGTCGATGACAGCTCGCTGGTTGGCATTCCCCGCCGGATGGTGGAGGGTGAGCCGATGCAATTGATGGATCCCGATGCCGTTTTCATCGACGATGTGGGGGCTGGCAAGCTATTTGCGCCGGGCGATCCCGTCGTCGGTACGACGCTGGAGTTGAATGACCAGCGCGCCATTATCAAGGGGATCGTCGACAGCGTGCCGACCTTTACGGCGCAGGTAACTCTGTACACCCGCTATTCCAACGCGCTGAATTTTGTGCCGGGGACGCGCAACCGGTTGTCGTTCGTGCTGGTGCGGGCGGACGATGTCGCGCCGGAGGTGCTGGCACGGCGCATTACCGAACGGACCGGGTTGAAAGCGCGCACGTCCGAACAATTCGCCCGCGACGGCATCGATTTCATCATCGAAAATACCGGTATTCCCATCAACTTCGGCATTACCGTGCTGCTCGGCGTCATCGTCGGGGTCGCCATCGTCGGGCTGACGCTCAGCCTGTTCATCCGCGACAACATCAAGCAATTCGGGGCGTTGAAAGCTATTGGCGTTACCAACCGCAAGATTGTCGGGATGGTTTCGGCGCAGGCCTGGCTGGTGGTGCTGATCGGCTTTGGTCTGGGCCTTGCCATGGCAACGCTGTTCATTGGCGGGGGCGCGGCGGGCAGTCCCGATTTCAAGGGCTTTTACATGCCATACCAAATTCCGCTCATCACGCTGGGCCTGGTGCTGGCGATCGTCGGCATCACCAGCCGCATTGCCATCCGCTCCGTACTCAAAACCGACCCTGCATCGGTGTTCAGATGAGCGGCGGCCTTGCCATTTCCGTTCGCGATGTCGTCAAGGAATTTCCGGTCGGCGGCGACAGTATCCGTGTGCTTCACGACATTAAAGTCGACATCCAGGCGGGCGAGCTGACCTATCTGGTCGGTGAATCCGGGTCGGGGAAGACAACGCTGATCTCGATCATCGCGGGCATACTGTACCCCACATCGGGCCGGGTCGGCGTGTTCGGGACGGACATTTACGACCTGTCAGACAATGATCTGGTCGCATTCCGGCTGGCGAACATCGGCTTCATCTTTCAGCAATATAATCTCCTCCCGACTCTGACTGCCGCCCAGAATGCCGCCATCCCGCTGATTGCGCGTGGTGTTAAGCGTGCCGAGGCGGTCGAGCGCGGACGCGCGTTGATGACGCGGCTCAACATCGGTGATCATGCGGACAAGTTTCCAAACCAGCTGTCTGGCGGGCAACAGCAGCGCGTGGCCATTGCGCGCGCGCTGGTGCACGAACCGCGCCTTGTCGTCTGCGACGAGCCGACGGCGGCGCTCGACGCCCGGTCCGGCAGACGGGTGATGGATCTGCTGCGCGAAGTTGCCCTGGCCGAAGACCGCGCCGTCATCATCGTAACTCACGACAGCCGCGTGTTCGATCTCGCAGACCGCATCCTGGCCATGGAGGACGGCCGCATCACGCACGATGGCCGCGACAAGGCCATATTGTCCCAACAGGAGGCCCGATGAAACGCCCCAGCTTCTCCCGCGTTATTTTGCCCGCCGTCGCCGTGGCCGGCATTATCGGCTCGGTCGCCTACATTGCCAGTTCGCAGCCGGACCGGTCGCTGACCAACCCAGCAGAAACACCTGCGCGCACCCCGCAGGTCCAGCGTCAGGGCGGCAGCGTCGCTGGCACCGGTGTGGTCGAACCTTCAAGTGAGATCGTCGACGTCGCAGCCCATGTCCCCGGCGTGGTTGCAAGCGTGTTCGTAAAACCGGGCGATCAGGTTGGGGATGGCCAACCCCTGCTGCAAATCGACAGCCGCGATGCGAAGGCCGCGCTGAACGAGGCGATCGCGCGGGCAGCAGCCGCGCGGGAAAGCGTTTCGGCGGCGCAGGTTGCGGTCCGGATCGCGCAGAATCAATATGCGCTCTACACCGCGATCGATGATGCGCGCGCAGTGTCGCAGCAAGAGGTCATCACGCGGCGCGATGCCGTCGCCAATGCCCGCGCTCAGCTTGGCGTTGCGCAGGCGCAGGTCCGGCAGGCCGAGGCTCAGGTGGCACAGGCACGGGTCGAAGTGGAACGTCATGTCGTGCGCGCGCCCGCCGCGATGGAGGTGTTGCAGGTCGATACCCGTGTCGGCGAATATGCGGGTACACAGGGCACGGCGTCGGTGCTGATGAAATTGGGCGCGACCCGGCCGCTGCACGTTCGGCTCGACATCGACGAAAATCAGATCGAAAAGGTCGCGCTGGGCCAGACTGCGGTCATCAGCCCGCGCGGTGATGCGCGGCGGCAGGTGCGTGCAAGCTTTGTGCGGGCCGAACCGTTGGTTGTGCCGAAACGCTCGCTCACCAACAGCGCGACGGAACGCGTCGACGTGCGCGTGCTGCAATTGATTTTCGCGCTCCCCGCCGGAGAGGGCCGCTTTTTCGTAGGGCAGCAGGTCGACGCTTTCATTCCGGCACAAGCCGACCGGACTGGGGAACGAAAATGACCCGCGCTGCCGCCGCGTTGGCGTTGATACTGCTGCCGGGCTGCGCTGCTGTCGGGGAGGGGCCGCAGGCTTCCTCAGTGACCGTGCCGACAACATTCCTGTATGAGGCACCCCCGGGGGAGCGGGGCACGCTTGACGATTTGCTGCCCAACGGTGACCCGGCATTCCGGACGCTGGTGGCCGCCGTCGATAGCGATGCGCCCGATCTTCAGGCGGCGTTGGCACGGGTCGACGCTGCGCGCGCCGGCCTGCGCGCAGCGGGGGCAGCGCGTGCCCCCAACATCACGGCCAATAGCAACGCGAGCTATTCACGGATCAGCGAGAACGCCGTCGTCAACGTCCCGGCCGGCACCGCGATTGATCCCACCAACGCGAGCTTTTCGGCGGGCATCGATGCGTCATGGGACCTTGACCTGTTCGGGCGGCTGCGCGCATCCCAGCGTGCGGCGACATTACGCCTCGACGCGGCCGATGCCGATGCGCGTGCGGTGCGCCTTGCGCTTGTTGCGGACATTGCGCGGGCGGTTACCGACTACCGCATGGCAGAGGCAAGGCTCTTCCTTGCAGACGCGGATTTCAGCGATGCGGCGGCGCTCGCCCGGCTGACGGACACGCGCATCCGGGCCGGAATCTCGCCTGGACTCGATCTGGTACGCGCCCAAAGCTTGGAGGCGGCGGCGCGGGCGCAGCAAGGCCCGGCACGGGCGGCGCGTGCAGAGGCGCTGGGACGGCTGGTGACGCTGACGGCGCGCGACGGCACGGCGGTCGCCGCTGCTTTTACCCAGCCGGCAACCCCTGGGGTGTCGTCGCTGCCGCCGGTGGGATTGCCATCGCTGCTGTTGCGGCAGCGACCGGACGTTGTGGCGGCCGAACGTCGGCTGAGCGCCGCCAACGCCGAAATCGCGGCCGCCGCCGCCGCGCGCTTTCCCAACATCAACATCAATGGCGTGCTCGGCCTCGCGGCGCTCGCGCTCGGCGATTTGTTCAGCACGCAATCGCTGAACGCGTCGGTGGGCGGGGGCATCACCGCGCCGCTCCTCGATTTCGGCCGTATCGAGGCGCAGATAGACGCGCGGCAGGCCGATGCAAAAGAGGCATTTGCCCTATACCGGAAAACCGTCTTCGGAGCGATTGGTGAGGCGGAGACGGCGCTGGGCAGCTTGCAGGCTAGCCAGGACCGGCTGGCGGCCCTGGAGGCCCAACTCGCGGTCGAACAGGATGCCGTCGCACTGGCCACTCAGCGATATCGCATGGGCCTCAGCAACTTTCTGGGCGTCATCGATGCGCAGCGGCAATTGAATATTGTCCGACAGGCGCTGATAGCATCGCACGGCGAAACGGAACAGGCCCGCGTTGCAGTCTATCGTGCCTTCGGCGGGTAGCGATGGCAGGGCGTAAGGGGGGGGGCAATCGGTTACATACAGCCTGTTGCCCTTACTATGCCCACTGAGGCGGACCGACTGTATTGGCAAGCGAGAAAATGGTGAACGCACTATATGTCTGGTTCCAGTGTGTGACGGCTTGACTTAGCGATGACGGCCTCGGGATTTTATTTACAGAATTCGCCGATGATTGATATGTTGTTCTGAACTTCAGAGCCTTAACTTGTTCGACGAAGCTATAGGCGATCAGCCAGTCGGCAGTGTGTCATCGCAGTTCTTGAAGTGAGGCGTAATGAAAGGATTTGACCATCGCTTCCTCGATCGGCCTGACGATTTGTCCGGCTTGGCCGTTGGTCCAGAAGTGATAGGGCTTGGTTAGGCGATGCTTGATACGGTTAATGTATCATGTGCGTTTGAACATGTGGCCAATCCATGTTTGCGAGACGCCCTGATACCCATTGAAGAACTGGCTGCTCTTGTCCGTCAGGATGGTTATAGATCCTATTGGGCACGGCCTTCACGATCACCTGGAGGAACGCTGAAGCAGCCGGCTTGGCCGCCCTGCAATAAATGCGGGCGAAGAGCAGCCGCTACGGTCCGGACCTAATAAGTGGAGCCTCATTGTGGCCTGAGTGTGGTTCAACGTTTTTTGCGAGGAGGCGTTGGATATGTCGTCGCGTCGCTAATCCGCTTCGACGGCAACATCAAAAACTTGATGGCAACCATCGCCATCGCCACTGTCGCCATCTGGTAGCACTCATGCGTCCGGATCTAAATCACATCGGCTTTGCCTTGATTGATGAATGGAAAGTTTTAAGGAACGAGCTTGCCTTGCCGGATGACCGGAAAGTTGGCGATAGCCGTCCGATTATCCGGTAAGCGGATCGGTAACCAGTTGCCGACTATCGTGACGACATGGGCCCTAGGCCGATTCTGAAAGCTCTCTCCGGCGAGAAATTGCGAATTCGCTTCAAGGCGAATGCCGAGCATGTCGTCGAGGTAGTGGAATGCCCTGGCGCATGGCTGGCGGTGGACGATGTTGAGAGGCTGGTTGCCGATTGCCGACAGGTGGTGCGTGCCTGCCTCGGCGGGCAGGACCTTGATTATGGCCTGTTCGGCCGCGCCGTGCACCATGGGCGCGCAGTGTGATCACGATCGTGCGGCGTATCGACGATGGCAAGCCGGTCGCGTTTAATGCGATGCCGTTACTGCCGGTGACGCGCGGGGGAGAGCGCGATGCACTGCTCCATCTGGGGCTGGTGATGGTCGGTCCGACTGAACGCGGCGAGGGCCTGTCATGAGCGCTTTACGGGTTTACCTGTTCGCACTGTTCGTACGGCGCGGCCTGCGCTCTTTATGAGTCAGCAGTGTAACGCAAGTTCCCGCCGTCGTCGGCCTTGTCGCCGAAACCTTTGCCGATGTTTTTCCGGGACGCAGCGATGTGCCGCAAAATTTGCGCACCGTCATCTTGCGCATCAAATCATGAAACATCAGCGCGATGCCTTCGGGGTCGGCCCCGAGGCCGGATTCGATGCCGACTCACAGGTAATTACTGACGCTTATACCGGTGGCCCGGACAATCTGAAAAAAGCTTTGCGGTCGCCGTCAAACATCGTGACCCGCGCTACAACGCCTATTGCGAGGGCGCGCTCGATTATGACCGCGGCGACGATGTGATGCAAATAGGAAAGCTCGATCTGGCGACCGGGCGGCGCTATGTCACCCGAATGGTTCCTCGCGGAGCGCTGCCCGCGCTAGCAGTGCAAATCATGTTTGTCGGGCTGGCCGCGGTTGTTGCGCCAACGCTGCAATGGCTCGATCCCCGAAAATCCTTTGGAAGGTTGCGAGGGCAATGAGTGCATTCGACTATGCGGAAATGACAACGCGCAACCGCGGCTTCGTGCCTGAGGTTGAACAAGCGACATTGCGCGCGGCCACCGTGTTCATCCCCGGGTCGGCGGCATGGGGGGTGCGGCCTTCATGGCGCTGCTACGCGCGGGCATTGGACATTTCGTGATCGCCAATATTGATGTTTTCGAAGTGTCGAACCTCAACCGCCAGCTGTTTGCAACGCTTGATACGGTCAACCGGCTCAAGGCCGAAGCGGCGCGAGACGGCGCGCTGCGGATCAATCCGGAGGTGCAGATTGAGGTTTTTGGCGCCGAATGGACAGACGCGCTCGACGCTTTGCTCACCAAGGCCGATGTCGTGATCAATGGTATGGATGACGCGGGCGCAGGCGTTCATCTCTATCGCCGCGCAAAATATCATCGCCGGACGGTGATCGACGCTTATGCCTCCCCCTTGCCATCAGTAACCCGCGTCGGGCCGGACGCGCCCCGCCTCGAAGAGCGGCTACGCTATCCAACCGTGGGCGTCGACTGGCGCGCTGTTGCTTGATGCCGCGACCAATTTTGCGCGCGACGCCGACCAGAATGAACTGATTGGTAATTTCAACCTGACCGCGATGCAGCAAGCTGGAGTCCAAACCGGTGGTTTTGATGCACAGGCCTATACCGACATGATCGTAGGCCCGCTGCACTTGCCGCGCCTGTTGACGGCGAACGGTTTCGAACCCGTCTTTCCGATGACCACCTTCGACATCGACCTGTTGCAGCTTGATTTGGCCGAACCATCCGGTTTTGCACCAAACGACGGTTTTGTCTTCGCACCGGTTGAGAAGCGCACATTTCCAAAGCGCATGGGCGAAACGCGCCAAGTCCTGAACGATGGCTTTGCCGCCAACCCGATGTTCGTGCCGTTGACCGCAGCCGAGTTCGAATTTCAAGCGGGCGAGATAAATGCGATCCTCGACCCGAGCCTGTCGTCGGTACTTCATTATAAGGGCGAGCCGATTGGCACTATCATTTGCATCCCCGACCTTAATGGTTTCCTTGCGGCAACGCGCTCACGGATCGGGATTTTGACACCGTTTCATTATCTGCGCTATCGCCTCAACCGAAAGCGCGCGGTAATTATCTTTTACTCGGTTGCGACCGCGTGGCACGGCAGGGGCGTGATGCGCGCGATGCTGACGCGTACGGTTATAGGCCTCCGGATCGAGCGAGCTATTGGGCATGTCAAGCACGGCGCGCCTTGGCTGTGGCAAGCCGTCGACGCTATAAGTTACTTCGGCATGACACGCGGCGCAGCTCAAATTGGCAACATGAACCTTGGCACCGCCCACCGGCGCAATATTGCCGAATGTCATACCGAGCGGCAGAGTAGAGCGGGGCTGAGCCACGCCGTCTGGCAGGCTGAAGATCTGCGCGCCGGGCAAAAATCCGAAACGGGCAAGGATGCGGTTGAGTGTAGCCACCAAAATCTCGGCCGCCGGGTCGCGCGTGCGTTCATCAAGCACCAGTGCAGCGGCGACGATCCGCTACGGCACCGCATTGCTGGTGAGCGCATCGGTGCTGATCCCGCCAAAGCCCGCTCCGGCAAAGGCGGCAGCACCGCGCGCCTCGGCACTTGCGGTCCGCGATATGGGTGGGCGTGACAGCGATTCACTCGCCGGTATAGCGGCAAGCCAGAGCCCTCCCGCCACTACGAGAACGGCTATGACCAGCGCTGCCATTACCGTTCGAATTGTCATCGTGCCAATACCTCGACCACTGCCGCAACCGCCTTGCGCCGCTCTCATCGCGGACACTGTTCACCGGCACCGATCAACGTCAACTGCGCGTCCGGAATAAGCGCTACCACGGCGGTCGCGTAATCGGCTGGGACATTATCTGCCGGTGTCGATCGGGCCAACCAGCAGCCAACCAGTGGCAATGCTGCGGCGCGCATCAACAAGTTTGTTTGCCGTTTAGCAGCAGTGCACTTAACGACAGGAATCGCTTAAAGGCGCGCCCAAATCGGCAGCTATGCTGCGACCTTGGGATGGACGCCCGGCTGGGTGATAAAGCTGCTGACATAGGAATGGCCTACAAAGATGGTCGGTCCGTCTTGGCGTTTGAGCAGGCGGTTTGTTCTCGCAACGTCTTCCTCAAAACTCGTCAGCAGGTTCTGGACTATGCCGACCTTGAAGCTGCGGGCGGTCAGTCGGTCTTTAAACCCCCCACTACCCTGACCTATCGGCAAAGGCGCCGCGCACAAAGATGGCGTTGCGAACGGGTGCAAGTAGGGCAGCGACGGCGCTTCAACCGGCAAATGCGCAGCGGCGAACAGTGGGACAAGATTGACATATCATTCCTCCTTTCCGTCGGCGAAGCAGGCCTCGTTGTCCGCTATTGGTGGGAGCCTCGCGATCACCTTGATCCCGAAGTCGAAGCCGGCGAGCCCGATCAAGCCGACGGCTGTCCAATTTGGCGGCGGATCACTGATGAAGCGGTCACGCACCGCCATGACGGTCGCGAGCTGCGCTTTAGGAGCTGTGGGTATTCAACACGAAAATTTCCATTTCGTCTGATTTCGTCATTCCCGCCTTCGTGGGAATGACGAACTGGTGGTGATAGATGAATCCCGACAGGCCCTAGAATGGGCGTGGAACATCGTCACGTCGACGCCATCGGCGAAGATGGAACCAGCGGCGGACAGCACCTCGGTTCAGATTCGTAAAGGCACGCCCGACTTTCGCCGCAAAGTTGAATTCGGACATACCGTATCACTGAGCCCTGACTTGACCCGACACGAACAGCAGGTGGCTGGAGCGCATTGCGGGCGAGTAACAATAGGTTTCGTAAAGCGCGCGCGGCGACGCGCGAACTATGGCTTGGCGGTTTGACATAATGCTTGTCTTTGCTTTGGAAGGTAAACTGAGTCATGTTGTGAGGCATGATATTTACCTGTCAGGGCAAAGCAGAGGTCCTAACCGCGCCACGATGGTGATGTCGCATGTCGATAAATCCTGCCGATCGGAACTGTTGTCCCGTTCGTGAGGGTTAGGGATCGAGAACCGAATTGCGTCACGGCATCCAGGTTGACCACAAACGATTTATGTACCCGCTTGAAGCGCTCGCCGGGAAGCAATTCTTCAAGTTTGCGCAGTGTGATGGTGGCCAGGCAGTTGCCGCCATCGAACCAGACCCTGACAAAATTTCCTTCGGCTTCAAGGCAGGCGATGCTGTCGACCCGGAAACGCCGCAAAGTCCGATCGACTTTCAGCAGGATATCCGTCGAGTCCGGTGCTTTTGCAGGCATGAGCCTGCGCCGCGCCTTGTCGAGCGCAGCCGCCAACCGGTCGGCGCTGACGGGCTTGAGCAGATAGTCGATCACATCAAGGTCATAGCCATCCAGCGCGTGCTCGCGATGGGCGCTGACAAGAATGGCCATTGGTGGAGGCTTGAGCCCGCACAGGAGATCAAGCCCACAGAAACGCGGGATGCGGATACCGAGCAGCAACAGAAAGACCGGTTGCTTCTCCAGGAACTCCAACGCTTCGGCGGCATTGTAGCATTGCCCCACAATCCGCACGTCGGCATGCGCCGCACAATGATGCAGCAGTACATCATGCGCCAAAGCCTCGTCATCGACGATCAGGATGTTCAGCATAGCCGCAGGTCCAGGCTCAGCGCGGCTTTCCAACCATCGCGATCATGTCCACTCGACAGATTAAAGTCCCTTTCAAACAATATCTCCAGCCGACGGCGCAGATTGGCCAGCCCCGTGCCCCCGCCATTTGCGTCCATTATCGGGTCGTACGGTTGGTTGTGGCAGGTGAAGTGCATGCGCGCATCGTCGAGATATAGCTCAATGTCGATTGCGCTCTCGCCTTCGACAGGTTCGACGCCATGCTTGAAGGCATTTTCGACCAGCATGATCAGCAACAGCGGGGGGATACAGAAGCGGGATGGGTCGGCAGGCCAGCGGCAGGCAATCTGGCAACGCTGGCCGAAGCGCAACAGTTGCAGGTCGATGTAGTTGGTCAGGTAGGCGATTTCCTCATCCAGCCCGACCCACTCCCGGCCCCCTTGATAGACCACATAGCGCAGCAAATCCGACAGTTTGACAATTGCCTCCGCACTTGACGCGCGATCCTTCAGGCACAGCGCATAAAGCGTGTTGAGCGAGTTGAAAAGGAAATGCGGATTGATCTGCTGGTGCAGCATGTGCAGCTCGGCCCGTGCCAGCTCGTGCCGCCCGATTGCTGCGCCGCGCTCTGCCAACAGTCGCTCGCTGACAAGGATCAAGGGCGTGAATATCGCCCAGGCAGCGGCGGTGAAAAAATAATTCACTGGGTCAAACGGGTTGTGATTCTCCGAGGGCAGCAGACTCCAGTGCGCAGGGTTAAGCGGTAGCAACAACACCAGACTGGCCGCCACGGGCGAATAGAGTATCCAAAATACCAGGCTGACCAACAGGAAGCTGACCCAGCCATGGTCGCGCAGCACATGCCGGATCAGCACATGCTTGCAGCACCAGTAGAAGCCGAGGATCAGCACGCCGATGAACGCGAACTGCGAGAGATAGGCCAGCGAAGCCAGAGGATGGGCGACGATGTAGAACGGGTCAAACCACACCGTGAACGGCTGGTTGTTGACGGGATCGTCAATGGAGGCGAACAGCGAGGTCGCGAACAGCACGAAGATCGCCACAAACACCGTAATACTTCCGTCCAGCGTAACCGGCAGGCGATTTAGCGCGAGCAACATCCTGAAAGGCTTTCCAGAACCGGCCAGCAAGGCGGCCCCGCTGAAACTGGCCGCCATCAGCCAATGCCAGGTTTCCAGCGGATAATGGTCCACCCGCGCCCACATGAGGGCCAGCGGCAATGCCACAAAGCCGGCCAGCCAAGCGGCCAGCCCTGCGGCTCCTGTGAGGCGACTGGCGGCGAGATGGGCGGCCAGCAGCGGCAAGCAACCCGCGAGGACGATGCCAAACCGCGCAAAGAAGTCAGGCCAAGTGCCGCTGCGGTCCACTTGCTGACTGATCAGCGTCGCAAGCAACGCGGCTGCCAGCACCGGAAGCCCCGTGTATCCCCACTGCGCTATCACTGACATGATCCGTCGCGTGCCGTTCACGGCCCTGCCTTCCTTGGTTTGAGCGCCGATCTGCCCGAATTCACCCTGAGATGTCACGCTGCAATGATGAACGGTCTCATAGCGATGATGAACAGCACGCTTGCGCCGTAATCGTTCGCGACGCGCCGTTTGTCATCGCCATTCAGCCGGTTGTCATTGTCCGCTTGCCGCAATCGAGGTCCAGAGCAAGCAGCCAGGCCGAAACCCTGACGGAGAATCCCGTGCTCGAAGTTCGCAACCTGCGGAAAAGCTATCGCGGCAAGCCCTTGGCATTGGCGGGCGTTGACCTGACCCTCGCACCAGGCATGTTTGGCCTGCTCGGCCCCAATGGCGCGGGCAAGAGCACGTTGATGCGGACGCTGGCGGGGCTCCAGTTGCCCGATGCGGGGACTGTGCGTTTCGCCGGATGTGACGTGCTGGCCGATCCTCTGACCCTGCGACGGCGGCTGGGTTATCTGCCGCAATCCTTCGGGGCCTATCCCTATATCGGTTGCCGCGCCTTGCTACGTCACATGGCTGTGCTTAAGGGATTGCCTGACAATGCTGTAACCGCACGGCAGGTCGATGATCTGATCGATCTCACCAACCTCACCGCCCATGCCACGCGCCCGGTCAGCAAGTTTTCGGGCGGGATGCGCCAGCGTTTCGGCATTGCCCAAGCGCTGCTCGGCAATCCGGACCTGCTGATTCTGGACGAACCAACCGCCGGGCTCGACCCGGAGGAACGATCGCGGCTTTACAACGTGCTTGGCCAGCTCAGCGCAGAGCGGATCGTGCTGCTTTCAACCCACATCGTGGACGATGTCGAACAGCTCTGCCGCGATGTCGCTATCATACACGGCGGCAGGATCGTCGCACGCGGCACGACCGATGCCCTTGTAAGTGAGCTGGTCGGAACCGTCTGGGAAGGCACTGCGGCCATCGACCCCGCAGCAGAAGCGACGCTGCTCAACTCTGCATATCGGCGGGGCGTGCCCGTCCACCGCTACCGCAGCATCGCCAGCCCCGGTGCCGACTTCGTTGCGGTGCCGCCCAACCTGGAGGATTGCTATTTCGATGCGCTGCGCCGGGCGGAAGGCGCGACATGCTGAACCCGTTGCAATGGCGCAATGAGTGGCGCCTGCAATCTCGCAACCCGCTGATCTGGATCGCGCTGGCGATCGTTGCGGGCTTCAGCCTGGTCATCGCGGATGGCAGCCCGGCTGATCCCGGCACCCCGGCCACCGCTGCCCTGCTGCGTATCAATCTTTTCATCCCGGCCTTCATTTTGCCTTTTCTGGCCGGAGCGTTGGGACCGCTATTTTACCTGCGCGAGACCGATCATGGCATGGCCGAGATGTTCGGTGCCTATCCGGTTACGGCGCGTCAGTGGCTGGTCACGCGGCTTGGCAATTTCACCCTTCTGCTGACCGCCGCCTGTCTGATCGCCCAGCTTGGTTTCGTGACGGTTCTGGTCGGAGATTATCCTGATAAAGGCGCGAGGATGCTGGCGCTTTCGGCTTTGTGGCTGGCCCTGCTGCACCTGCCGTCATGCCTGATCTGGGCCACCGGACTTGCCTGGCTGGCCAGCCGCAAGGCCACAAGCGGCTTCCTATACGCCGCAGCAGGGCTTGGCTGGATGGGCTATCTCACGATCGCGAGCCTCGTCGGACTGCCGCTCATCGCGGGCAGCGAGGTCGTTTTCCCATCGCTGTGGCACGCGATGCAACTGCTTGATCCCTATGGCGCGACGGCGATGATCACAGCCGCGCCGGAAAGTGGACCACTGCAATGGCGCGAAGCGAATGTCATTGTGGGGCGGCTTATCTGGCTGTCGGCCAGCGTTGCGGTGATGCGGAGCATCCGCGCCGTGCCCGGCAATGTCCAGCGGCGCTCAAAGCAGTCCGAATCTGCCACCGGCTCAGTCCCGAACTCGCGGTGGTCGCGGCCTGGGTGGCTCGACCGGATCGGCCGGAGTCATATTGCGTTCCACGCCCGCTACTTTGTGCGTGACCGGATCTTTGTCCTGATGCTTGGTGGCTGGATCGCATTGCTGCTGCCCGAAGCCTATGGCGGAATCGACCATGCCGAAGAGCTGTCTCGAGTCATCCCCGACAGCCGCGATGCTTTGAACCGGGTGATGTGGGATGTCGTGCCAATGGTCGGCGCGCTGCTGCTACTTTACGCAGCCGACCGGGTCTGCCGCCTGTATTCTGCCAGCCGGATGCACGAACTCTATGCTGCGACCCCGCACCGTCCGGCGGGCCTTGTTGCCGCACAGGTCGCCACGCTCTGGGGCATTGCCGCCTTCTTCATGGCGCTGACCGGCCTGAGCGTCGCCGCGGCGCAACTGCTGGCCGGGTTGGCGATCCAGCCGGAGGAATATGCCCGCCAGCTGGGCCTTTCATTGCCGGTCTGGCTGCTGCTGGGGCTGCTGTTTGCGGCGGTCCATGGTCTTGTCAGGCAACGGTTCCTCGCCAACCTTGCCTGCCTGTTCCTGATAGCGCTCGGCTTCACCAGCCTGGCCCCCGGACTGGGGCTGGAGCATCCGCTGTGGCGTCCGCTGTTTACCCCGCTGGCCCAGCCGGACCATGTTTGGGGCTTTGCGGGAAGTCTGTCCGGACACGGCAGCTACCTATTGTTCTGGCTGCCGGTCTGCCTCGCCGCAACGCTGCTGGCGATCGCGGTACATCATCGCACCCAGCCTTTCCGGCAGGTATCGCTGCGCACGGCCTTACGCAGCCCTGCTGCGCTGCTGGCCATGGCGCTCATCGGCGCTGCCGCCTGGCAGGGCAGCGCAATCGACAGCGCCTTGCAGCAGGAAGGGCTACTGGTCTCAAGCGACGAAAGCGCGCGCCAGCGGGCCGACTATGAGCGCCGCTACGCTGCTTGGGCGGTGCGATCGCAGCCTGATGTCAGCCGGATTATTACGCGGACAGATTTTCGCGCGCGGGACAATCGCGTCGGGCTGCGCGCCCGAATGCGGCTAATCAACCGCTCTGCCACACCGATCGGCGACGTGCTGGTTGGTCGCAACCGGCTCGACCCGGGCGGCGCCATTGCTCTCAACGGCGCGTCTATCCTGCGGCAGGACATGGTACTGGGCCAGACAGTCTATCGCCTGGACCAACCGCTCGCGCCCGGCGCAGCGATCGATCTGGATTTCACCACCGAGCTGGCCCAGTCGGGGATTGAGCCAGCCACTTTCCCACTTGTCCTGCGGCCAGCGTTCAGCAGCGTGCCAGTCCACGCGATATTGCCCGTGATCGGTTTCAAGCGCGAATTCACCTTGCGCGATCCAGCCAGACGCCAGCAGCAGGGCCTGCCCGCGCTCACGCTGACCCCGCCGTCCCGGCTTCCCGCGCCGCTCGCCGGATCGCTGGCGCGCGGCCTTGTGGAACTGGAAGCAATTGTCAGCACCGATATCGGTGATCACGCGATCGCACAGGGTGATCTTGTGCGCCGCTGGCGATCGGCAGGGCGCAGCCATTTCCATTACCGCACGGCTGGCAGCGTGCGAAACCTTCCGATGGTTTATTCTCTGCCGCAGCCGCCACAGATATGGTCGGCTGGTGCGGTGCAAATCGAAACCTATTCCACCGAACCCTTAGCCGCAGACAATCCCAATGTGCTTGCTATGCGCGACACGCTGGAATGGCTGGGCCGTGAAGTTGCCCCCTATCAAGGCAAATCCCTTCGGCTGGTGGCGATCCCCGATGTTGGGCCAAGCGGCTATGCTTATCCCCAGATCATAGAGATTTCGCACCGGCTGGGCTTTCGCGCCCGTCCGAAGGTCAGCGCCGGATTCAGCCAAGTCTATCGCCGCGCCGCGCATGAAACGGCCCATCAATGGTTCGGCCATCTGCTCGGCCACGGCATTCTCGAAGAAAACGCATTCCTGGTGGAATCGCTGGCCAAATATGCCGAACTGGTCCTGGTCGAGCGGCGCTATGGCAGGGAAGCGATGCGGGCCTTGGTGCGGTACGAGCGGAATCGTTACCGCCAGCAGCTATTGACGCTCAATCAGCCCGTTACGCCGCTGATCGATGCTGACGCGCCCGAGGACATGTATTCGCGCTCCACCCTCGTCTTCGCTTGTCTGCGCGAAACACTCGGCGACCGGCCGATCGTCGGTGCCCTGCGGCATATGGCCGAGCAGAGCACGGCAACCCTTACGCCAGCCCGATCGATTGACTTCGTCCAGTCTTTGAAAGCGTCAACTCGCCCGGATTTGCGGAGACCGGTCGAGGCCCTGTTTCGGGCGCGCACCCCGCTCGACGTGCAACTTGCTAGGCTAGGTTGCACATCAGAATGACTGAAAAAATTTTCATTTCTGCAAAATGAGCCGCTGCGACTGAAAAGCACTCCAGAGGAGACACGGCTATGATCGAAGTAACCGACGCAGGGGCGCCACGCGGCCTTGCTGACCTAATCTTTGACGTCCGACGCAAGCGTGATGTGCAGACCCATTGTGAGGTGCACGAGGGTTTTACCAGCCGTTGCTCCGCCAACGTTGCGTTAGAGCATCCGTTATGGTCAAGCCCGAGATTGCGCCCAGCATTGATTGGCTTTGATGAGGGCATTTGCGGTGACGACGAGCTTCCGCATGATGGCTGTGATTGCGATTTTGGCGGGTTTCCGGGTGGCAAGGAACTGCTGATACTTGGTCTTTAGGTCGGGGTTGTATCGGGCAGCGACCAGAGCTGGCATGTAGAGGGCTTGCCGGACATTGGCCCTGCCACCGCGGATGAAGCTTTTACCTTTCCACTGGCCGGACTGGCGCGCAACCCGACCATCGACACCGAACGCTATGCCCGGTCGATTATCGCATCGTCCGGTGGCGACCGAGCGTTGGCGGAAGCATGGCTGAACAACAATTGGTCGGACCTTGCCGGGGCGTTCTTCGCGGATGTGTTCGGCGATCATTGCATCATCCCGAACGACCCCGGTTTCCGGGTGCCGAAGGGCAAGGGGCATGGCTGGTATAGCTGTGTCGCGCTCGATTGGGGTTGGTCCGCGCCAACCGCCGCCGTGCTTGCCGTTCATGCCCGCCAGCCCGGCCTGATCGGTCCAGCCGGGCGGGTTTACCCCAAGGGGTTGTGGATCATTGTGGATGAGGTGCATAGCGCCCGCAACGACGACCCTTCGCTTGGCAAGGGCTGGCCTCCGCAGATGGTTGCCGAGGAAGTGCTCGCCGCCTGCGAGCGGTGGGGCGTCCGTCCGCAGGGCGTTGGCGACGACGCGCGCGGATTGCAGAACGACACGCTGCTGGAACAGCTTGGCCGTCACGGCCTGCACCTCGTCAAGCCGCGCAAGGATCGCATCAGCGGCTGGGTGAAGGTGAAGTCCCTCATGGCCGCCGCTTGGGATGGCGACCCCGACACCCCCGGCCTTTGGCTTTCCGAACGCTGCAAGTTCGGCCTTGAAACGCTCCCCCTTCTGCCGCGTGACGACGTGCGGATGGAGGACGTGGACACGTCCGCGAACGACCACTTCGCCGATGCCGTCCGATACCTCGTCAACTCTGACCCCCGCATCGTCACCTACGGTCGAGTGACCGGAACGTGCTTCGCGGTCCTGAGGCCATGTTTTTCAGCGATGGTTTGATCGTCTCGGAAGTGGAAGGCTTAATGGTCGAGCTGCACCGTGCGGCGGCTGGCGAACCGCTCCTCTCGCCTCCATCCTTGCCGCGTCGCGCGGCGGCTGCGCAGGCCGTCGCCGAGGTATGATAGCCAATGAAATCTTGACGCTCGTTATTGCATCAGCCTCGCTCATTGTGGCTGGGGCGAGCGCGTTGTTTGCCAAGCAGAGTGCCGATGCCTCGAAGCGTCAGCTTGCGTTGGTCGAGCGCAAGATTGGTATGGTCACTGACCCGGCGAAGATGACCGAGGTACTGCCAGTATGGTATATTGAGCGCATGGGGCAGGATAATTGGGGGTTCGGCCTATTGCTTGCCTCCGGCGAGCTGCTCGGCATCGAACGGATTATGGGCGTATCGGATGATGGGCAGTGGCTTGAGGTCGAGTTGCTCGACGGCAGCAGCGGCCCAAAGGAAGTGAGCGGCCTCCCCGTCACCTATGCGGGCCTGACCGACCGAACACACGGCTCGGTGTGCGTTGACCAAGTGCAGGCGGCTTTCGAGCTGTGGACAAGCTAAGCCCGTCTTAAATCCCGTCTTTCTAAGACGGTGGCCCCGGTTGGGGTGGGCTAAGTATTTGAAAAGTTTGGTGGACGCACTAGGGCTCGAACCTAGGACCCGCTGATTAAGAGTCAGCTGCTCTACCAACTGAGCTATGCGTCCACTTCGGCCGCTTTTCTGGCCGCGCGTTTCGGTTTGGTGGCCGAAGCGAGGCGCGCCGCTATCATGGTGGATCGGGCTTTGCAATGGGGAAATGCAGGTGCGCGTGTCGTTAGCCAAAGGGGCGGCGCGGGCCGCTGGTGTCGCGGTCGATTGCCAAGATGATGCCGACGCACAGCATGATCGTCATCATCGACGATCCGCCATGGGAAAAGAGGGGCAGGGGAATACCGACCACTGGCGCAAGGCCCATGACCATCATCAAATTGATCGCGATGTAGAAGAATATCGTCATTGTCAGTCCAGCCGCCGTCAGCTGGCCGAAGCGGGTCGAGGCACGAAGCGCCACACGCGTTGACCAGCGCAGGAGCAGAAAATAACCGATGCCGAGCGCCAGGCCGCCGATCATCCCCCATTCCTCTGCCATGGTGGCAAAGATGAAGTCGGTATGTCCCTCGGGCAGATAGTCGAGATGGCTTTGCGACCCGTTGAGGAAGCCCTTGCCATCGAGCCCGCCGGACCCGATCGCGATTTTTGACTGGGTAATGTGATATCCCGCGCCCAGCGGATCATCTTCGGGATTGAGGAAGATCAGCACGCGCCGTTGCTGATAATCATGAAGCATCCCGTAAAGCAGCGGCAATGCCGCCGCACCAGAGACCCCGATGCCGATAAACCACCACAGCGGCAATCCCGCCAGAAACAGAACCGTCGCGCCGCTGGCAATGATGGCCAGCGCGGTCCCCAAATCGGGCTGCAGCATCACCAGTGCCCCGGGAGTGCCGATGAGAATAAGCGCCGGCCACAGGGCGCGGAGCGTCGGGGTGTCCGCTGGTGGCAGGCGGCTGTAATAGCGTGCCAGCGCCAGTACGATCGCCACCTTCATCAGTTCCGATGGCTGAAGGTTCATGAAACCGATGTTCAGCCACCGCTGACTGCCGCCCCGGACGGCGCCGATCACCTCTACACCAAGAAGAAGCATGGCGACCGCTGCGTAGCCAAGGATAGCAAGACGGGCCATAAACCCGACAGGGATCAAAAAACCGATCACCAGTGCCATCGTCAGGAACATGGCAAAGCGGGTGGCGTGCGTCGTTGCCCAGGGTGACATGCTGCCCCCGGCTGCAGAATAGAGCACCAGCATGCCGAACCCGGCGATGAATACCAGGATCGCCATCAAGCCCCAGGGATAGCGGCGCAGCGCCTGTGGCACCGGGATCATGGCACATCATCCTGATCGGTGATGATCGGGCCGCCCTGAAAGGCGGCAAAGCCGCGGGCCATCCGTTCGGCAATCGTGCCGCCCCACTGGGTTTCCAGCGCGGTCAGCGCCGCCATCGCCTTTTCCCGGTCGTAGAGATAGGTGAAGATATCTTTGGCCACTGGTGCCGCCGCGCGCGCGCCGCCCATGCCATGTTCGATGATGACGGCGGCGGCGTAGCGCGGGTTTTCGGTCGGCGCGTAGCAGACGAACAGACCATGGTCGCGGTAGCGGCGGGTGCCGCCCTGGCCGCGCGATCCCGACGCCAGACCCCGGACCTGCGCCGTGCCGGTCTTGCCGGCAAGCTTGATGCCTTCAAGCGGCAGTCGGCTTGCAACGGCAGTACCATTGCCGTTGACGACGCGGTCCATTCCTGACCGAACGACGGCAAGCTGTTCGGCAGAATAGGGCAGGGGTTTGATGATGCCTGGTTTGCGCGCGACAAGACTTGGGTAGAGCAGTTTTCCCGATGCAAGCCGGGCGGCCATCACCGCCAGTTGAAGCGGGTTCACGATGACATAGCCCTGGCCGATCACGGCGTTGAGGGAGTCTGACGCGGTCCATGGCTGATCGAACTTGCGCTGTTTCCAGGCGCTGTCGGGGATGGTGCCATAGCGCTGGTTAGCGCCGCTGATGCGAAAATCCTCGCCCAGCCCCAGAGCACGGGCCGTCGGTGCGATGCGGTCATAGCCGAGGCGGTGTGCCATCGCATAGAAATAGGTGTTGCAGCTTTTTTCGATCGCCGTGGGCATATCGACTGGGCCGTGCCGTCCCAGACAGCGGAACACGCGGTTACCGAGCCGATAGCCGCCGGGGCAATTGATGCGTTCGGCCGGGTCCACGCCCGCCGCCAGGATCGCAAGTGCGGCCATGGGTTTGAGCGTCGATCCAGGAGGATAAAGGCCGCGCGTCGCCTTGTTGAGCAGCGGTTTATAGTCGGTATCGCCGTTCAGCCACGCCCATTCCTGTTGCCCGATGCCGTCGGAAAAACTGTTGGGATCGAACGATGGCATCGATACGAAAGCCAGAATATCGCCGCTTTCACAATCGATCACGACCGCCGCGCCGGACTCCTGGCCCATGCGCCGGGCCGCATAATCCTGAAGGTCGCCGTCGATGGCAAGGTGCAGGGTGCTGCCCTGTTCATCCGGCTGCGTGCTGAGTTCGCGCACGACTTTGCCGCCTGCGGTAACCTCGACCCGCTTCGCGCCCGGCTCCCCGCGCAGGAACGGCTCGAAATATTTCTCAAGACCGTCCTTGCCGGTTTTGAAACCGGGCGTGACATACAGGGGATCGCGGGCTTTTTGATATTCCTCGGCCGTCGGCCCGCCAACATAGCCGATAAGGTGGCCAACCGCCGCGCCCGCCGGATAATTGCGGGCAAATCCGCGTGCGGGCGCAACGCCGGGCAGGTCGGTCAACCTGACCAGCACCGATGCAAAGCGCGCTTCGTCCAGATTTTCGGCAACCGCGACCGGCTGATATCCCTGCGACCGTTTCAGATCGCGGCGCACCCTCTGTAC
>ERZ1066122.648-NODE-648-length-35289-cov-39.720242_pt1 | contig 35289 bp, 33 predicted proteins | sample MGYA00382769_ERZ1066122 | MGnify/ENA primary metagenome ERZ1066122 (study PRJEB33369, sample SAMEA5778352) | biofilm metagenome | biome: Industrial cooling water; feature: Water cooling tower basin; material: Biofilm | place: United Arab Emirates | collected... | reverse complement strand
TTCCCAAGAATTCCAAGGTCCACAAGGGCAAGCGCTTTTCCGCGCCGGCCGGCGCCAAGCGAGTGCGCGAGTTCAAGGTGTACCGCTGGAGCCCGGACGACGACGAGAATCCGCGCACCGACGTGTACGAAGTCGACCTGGACGCCTGCGGGCCGATGGTTCTCGATGCGCTGATCAAGATCAAGAACGAGATCGACCCCACGCTCACCTTCCGTCGCTCCTGCCGCGAGGGCATCTGCGGTTCGTGCGCGATGAACATCGACGGCAGCAACACGCTGGCCTGCACCAAGGCCATCGACGACTGCGCGAAGAAGGAAGTGCCGATCTACCCGCTGCCGCACATGCCGGTGGTGAAGGATCTGGTGCCGGATCTCACGCACTTCTACGCGCAGTACGCCTCGATCCGTCCGTGGATGCGCACCCAGACCCCGCCGCCGCCGGACAAGGAGCGGCTGCAGTCGAAGGAAGACCGCGCCAAGCTCGACGGCCTGTACGAGTGCATCCTCTGCGCCTGCTGCAGCACCAGTTGCCCGAGCTACTGGTGGAACGGCGACCGCTATCTCGGTCCGGCGATCCTGTTGCAGGCCTACCGCTGGATCATCGACAGCCGCGACGAGGACACCGGCGCGCGTCTGGACGACCTGGAAGACCCGTTCAAGCTCTACCGCTGCCACACCATCATGAACTGCGCGCGGACCTGCCCGAAGGGGCTGAATCCCGCCAAGGCCATCGGCGAGATCAAGAAGTTGATGCTGGCGCGACAGGTCTGATGTCGGCAGGTCGGATGTTTGCGGGGCCGGCGTGATGTCCGGCTTCGCTTTGAGAAGAAGCGTCGCGGCGCGTATCGATGCGATGTAGTGTCGACACGGGCATTGCGCCAATCGGCTGCGATGCAACGGCTGACAGGCAACGGCTGACAGGCAACGGCGGGTCACGGCCCGCCCTACGGGGTGAATGATGACGAACCATGCGATCTATCTTCCGGCGCTCGCGATGGTGGCGATCACCTTCATCGTGCTCGGGGTGATGTTCACCCGCCGGGTCGCGCAGATGAAGCGCGACCGCATCCATCCGCAGGCGGTGGCCACATCGAAGCAGGCGGCAGAGCGCTACACCGACGTGGCGCCCGCGGACAATTTCCGCAACCTGTTCGAGATGCCGATGCTGTTCTACCTGGCGATCGTGGTCGCCGCGCAGACCGGCCAGACCGGCACCACCGTGCTTGCGCTCGCCTGGGCCTACGTCGCGCTGCGCGCGATCCACAGCGCGATCCACTGCAGCTACAACAAGGTGATGCACCGCTTCCGCGCGTTCGCGCTCAGCGCCTTCGTGCTGCTCGCGCTGTGGCTGGTGCTGGCCTACGGCCTGATCGCGGGTTGAGCCGCGGCTGCGGCCCGGGGCCGTTCCACGGACGATGTCATGCCGGACCCTCTCTTGAACTCGACGCCTGAACCCGCAGCGGATGCCGCCACCCTGCAACGCCTGCGCTGGCGCTGCCGCCGCGGCATGCGCGAACTCGATCAACTGATGCTGCGCTATCTCGACCGCCGCTGGCCGCAGGCCGAGGCCGACGAGCGCGCGGTGTTCGAGCGCCTGCTCGGCTGCGAGGACGACCGCCTCTGGCGCTGGTGCATGGGCTATGAACGCTGCGACGACGCCGAACTCGATGCCCTCATCCAGCGCATCCTCGCCCTGCCGGCTTGAGCTGCGGCCTTCGCCCTGGCTGCAGGCGGCGCTGCTGGTGCTGAGCCTGCTCGGGCCGGTGGCGCTGTGGCTGTCCGAGGCGCCCGCTGCGCTCGCCTGGCCGCTCGGCCTGACGGCGCTGGCCTGGGGCCTGTGGAGTGTCCGCCGCGAGCGTCGCCGCCCGGTGCGCAGCCTGCTGCTGCCGGCCGAGGGTCCGGTTCGTGTCGATGGACATGCGGTCGAGGATTTCGCGCTCGACTGGCGCGGCCCCTTCGCATTCCTGCGCTGGCGCGACGCGCAGGGACGCATCCAGCGCCACGCGCTCTGGCCGGACACCCTTTCGCCCGCAGCGCGGCGTGAACTGCGGCTGGCGGCGGAAGCCCGGCAGGCTGGCCGCTGACCCGGCTTGGTGGCAACATGCCCGGCTTCGGCCGCAAGGCGGGCAGGCAGGGCGCTTCGCCGCCTGCGGCATTCCAGGATCGACGATGTTCACACCCGTGCCCGTGGCGATCGGCCTGCGCTACCTGCGCGCGAAACGTCGCAACAGCTTCATTTCCTTCATCTCCGCGGCGTCGATGCTCGGCATCGGCCTCGGCGTCGCCATCCTGATCACCACGCTGGCGGTGATGAGCGGGTTCCAGCGCGAGATCCGCGACCGCATGCTGCAGATGACCGCGCACGCCACGATCACCGCCGACGGCGAAGCGCTCGATGGCTGGCGTCGGGTGGTGGATGCCGCGCATGAGGATGAGCGCGTGGCCGGCGCCGCGCCCTACGTCGAGCGCCCGGTGATGCTGCAGGGCCCGCGCGAGCAGGGCGCGCTGCTGCGCGGCGTGGTGCCCGAGCGCGAACGCGAGGTGGCGGCGATCACCGACCGCCTGACCGGCGAAGACCCGCTCAAGACGCTGCGCCCCGGCGAGTTCAACATCGTGCTCGGCGTGGAATTGGCGCGTTTCGTCGGCGTGGAGGTCGGCGACGACGTGGTGGTCATCACTCCCGAGTCGCGGACCACGCCGCTGGGGCTGGTCCCGCAGTTCAAGCGTTTCCGGGTGAGCGGCCTGTTCGAAGTGGGGCACCAGGAATTCGACCGGCAGGTCGCGGTCGTGCACATGGCCGACCTGCAGCGCGTGCTGCGCATGGGCGAAGGGGTCAGCGGCGTGCGGCTGAAGCTGCACGACATGGACCTGGCTTTCGATGTGGCCCGCGACCTTGCGCTGCGTCTGCGCGGCGTGTACCGGGTGAGCGACTGGACGCGCGAGAACGCCAACATGTTCCGCGCGCTGAAGATCGAAAAGACCATGATCGCGCTGCTGCTGTCCTTCATCATCCTGATGGGTGCCTTCACCCTGGTGAATTCCCAGGTGATGCTGGTGACCGACAAACAGGCCGACATCGCCATCCTGCGCACGCTCGGGCTCACCCCGCGGCAGGTGATGGGCGTGTTCATGGTCCAGGGCTCGGTGATCGGCTGCATCGGTACGTTGGGCGGCGTGATCGCCGGCATCGCGCTCACCCTCAATCTGCAGCACATCCTCGACGCCATCGAACGCAGCTTCGGCGTGGTGCTGCTGCCGCGCGATGTCTACTACATCACCGGACTGCCGACCCAGCTCAACGCCAGCGACGTGGCCATCATCGCCGCGGTCGCGTTGGTGCTCTCGTTCCTGGCCACGCTCTATCCTGCCTGGCGCGCCGCGCGCACGGCTCCGGCGGAGGCCCTGCGCTATGAATGATCACAGCCGGTCCGGAGTCTCCAGCGCCCCCGATGCGCACGCCGACACCGTGGTCCGCGCGCAGGGCCTGGGCATGACCTACAGCGAAGGCAAGCTGCGCACGCCGGTGTTCTCGAAGCTCGACCTCGACGTACGCGCCGGCGAGACGGTGGCCATCGTCGGCGCGTCCGGCGCCGGCAAGAGCACCCTGCTGCATCTGCTTGGCGGCCTCGATACCCCGACAGCGGGCGATGTCTGGATCGCGGGTCAGTCGATGAGTGCCCTGAGCGATGCCGAACGCGGACGCCTGCGCAACCGAGCGCTCGGCTTCGTCTATCAGTTCCATCACCTGCTGCCCGAATTCACCGCGCTGGAGAACGTCATGCTGCCGGTCCTGCTGGGCGGCGGCAGGCTGCCGGATGCGCGCGCGCGCGCAGAGGCGCTGCTGAAGGCTGTGGGCCTGGGCCATCGCCTGGAGCACAAGCCCGGCGAGCTCTCCGGTGGCGAACGCCAGCGTGCGGCGGTCGCCCGGGCGATGGTCAACCGCCCGGCCTGCATCCTCGGCGACGAGCCCACCGGCAATCTCGACGAAAAGACAGCGCACACCGTGTTCGAGCTGATGCTGCAGCTCAACCGTGAGCAGGGCACCAGCCTGGTGCTGGTGACCCACGATCGCGACCTGGCCGGCCGGCTGGATCGCGTGCTCGAACTGCACGAAGGCCGGCTGCGCGCGCTGGGCGCATATTGAGGCGAGGCCCAACGGGTCTGGCGCGCGGCGGGGTCAGGGCGGAGACGGACGACGGTGCGGCATCGGCTTGCGGCACACCGGCGCGACGCACTTCAACCCCGGTCTCACAGTGTGACGGAAGTCTGATTTCCACCTGCGCGGGCCAGAGCGCCCTTGAGCTGGTGCGCGGGCCGGTCGATGCGTGTCGAACGCTGTCTTTGCCGGCGTCCCGGCGCATGACGAACGCGCCCGCGAACTGAAACAAGATCGACATCGCGCTTTCCTTGACCGCACGCAGGCATCCGGATATCGTGCGGCGACACACGCTCAGGCGTGTTGGATGCTGCAGGCCTGCATGTCCGGGCCGCAGGGGGTAGCAGAAAGGCAGGGACATCGCCCGAACCGGGTGGTGCCATGGCCGCGATCGGTGCAAGGGGGCCTGATCCGATGACACGATGGATTCGTCGCCTCTTTCCCTTCGGGGCGCCCGCACGCCGGAATGGCGTTGCCGGCAAGAGCTTTTTGTACGATCCTGCGCAACCGGGGACCTGTATCATCCCTGAAGCTCCGCGCGCCCATAGCGCGACGGAATCTGCGGCATCGTTCATTCCTCTGGCTCTCTCGGGTGGCGCGTGAACTACAGAACCTCGATCGTCGGCAAGACACCTGGACTTTCCCTCGCTGCAATCGCACTGGCCGCCATGCTGGCCGGCTGCGGCACCACCCCGGCCCCCGATTTCGGCGGTCGCTGGAAGGGCGTCAACCGTTTCTCCGAAACGCCGGAAGCCATCCCGCTGCAGGAGGCCTATCTCTATTACGCCTCGCCCATGGACACCACACTCAAGCGCATGCTGGAGCGCTGGGCGCAGGACTCGGAGATGGAGGTCGATTACCGTCACCCGATGGATTACACCCTCTACACCGCCGTGGCCGCGATCCGCACCCCGAGCCTGCAGGAAGCGGTGTCGCAGCTCAACGCGGCCTACGCCGGGCAGCAGGTGTCCATCGGCATCAGCGGCGACCAGATCGTTGTCCGCGTCGGCGCCGGCGGCGGATCGGCCGAGTAAGACACCACCGGCCGCAACGCTCCCCACCGGACAACAGGTTTCGACAGCTCATGGCGTTCAAGAACAAAGAAAGTGCGCAGGTCGACAAGACCGTCGCGAAGGCAGTGAATTTCGAAGTCAGTGTCGCCGAACTGGCGCGGCGCAGCGAGAAGCGTGCCTGGAAAGTGGCGGGCGCCGCCACCTTCGTCGCGCTGGCGATGACTGGCGTGGTGCTGTACATGCTGCCGCTCAAGGAAAAGGTGCCGTACGTCGCGGTGGTCGATCCGTACACCGGCAACGCCGTCACCTCCAAGCTGAGCGGCGACTACCGGCAGGTCACGTCGCTCGGCAGCATCGAGGCATTGAACCGCGCCAACATCGCGCAGTACGTCACCTCGCGCGAGTCCTACGACTTCGCGATGATGAAGATCCGCGACTGGCAGCTCACCCATGCCATGTCGGGCCCGGATGAGAGCAGGGCGTATGCGGAATATCACGACACCCGCAAGAACCCCACCGCGCCGCTGACCGAATACGGCCGCGACCGCGCGATCCGGGTGAAAATCCTCAGCATCACGCCGAGCAACCGCACCAGCGGCGGCAAGGTCGCAGGTCCGGGCGGCAGCGCCACGATCCGTTTCCAGCGCTCGGTCTACGACAAGAAGAACGGCAACGAGCGCCTGCTCGACAACAGGCTCGCCACGCTGGAATTCGTCTACAACGCCGAGCTCACCCTCAACGAGAAGGATCGCCACCTCAACCCGCTCGGGTTCCAGGTGCTGAACTATCGCGTCGACTCCGACTTCTCCGACACCCGGCCGGTCGCACCGCAGCCTGATGTCCTGGAGAGCGCCGCCGCACCGGCCTATCCGGCGCAGCCCGGCGCAGCTCCCGGCTACCCGCAGTCGGCCTATCCCGCTCCGGCGGGTGGCTACCCCGCCCAGTATCCGGGCGAATATCCGCAGGGCGCGCCGGCCCAGGGCGCACCGCCGACTGGTGCGCTGCCGCAGGGCGCTCCCCAGCAGGGCGTGCCGCAGCAGGGCGCGCCGCAATATCCGCCGGCTCCGGGCCAGGGGCAACCCTATCCCGCGCAGCCGCCGCAGCCGCAGCCACAGGCCGCTCCTCCGGCGGGCCCTGTTCCGAACCAAGCCAATGGAGCAAGCTACTGATGAGTCGCCTGCAACGTTTTTCCCGCCTCGTCGCACTGGCGCTCGCCTCGCTGGCGTTCGCGCCAGTCGCCTTCGCACAGGTCATCGTCCAGTACGAGTACCAGCCGGACAAGATTTACGAAGTGCGCACGGGCCTGGGCATCACCACCCAGATCGAGCTCAGTCCGAGCGAGACGGTCCTCGACTTCAACACCGGCTTCAGCAATGGCTGGGAGCTTTATCGGCGCGAGAATGTGTTCTATCTCAAGCCGAAGAACGTGGACGTCGACACCAACATGATGGTGCGCACCACGACCAACTCCTACCTGTTCGAGCTCAAGGTGGTCGCCACCGACTGGATTTCGCTCGAGCAGGCCAAGCGCGCCGGCGTCCACTACAAAGTCTCCTTCGTCTATCCCAACGCCACCGCGGTGGCCGGCGAGGAGGAGGAAGAGGAGTACGACAGCCGTCCGCAGTCGGAGATCGATACGTCGATCGCGAAGGATCGCTTCTACAATTTCGACTACGCCTATTCGACCCGCACCAAGAACAAGTGGCTGATCCCGATCAACGTCTACGACGACGGGCAGTTCACCTATATTCGCCTGACCGACGCCAGCCGCTTCCCGACCGGTAATTTCCCGGCGGTGTTCGGGCGCGAAAAGGAAGGGAGCGAAGACTTCGTGGTGAACACCACGGTCGACAGCAACACGATCGTCGTGCATGGAATCTACCCCTTCCTGGTCATCCGCCACGGGAAGAACGTCGTCGGTCTGCGGAGGAACAAGCAAAAGTGAACCAGAATCTACCGCCGAACCAGCCGGGACAGCCCGGCGGCTACCCCGACGAGCAGGGCCAGTCGGGCAATCCCTACTATTCCGCGCAGGGCGGCGGCGAGATCCCCGATCTCGACGCCTCCGCGCCGCAGCTGCAGACCGAGGAGTCGCAGCGGATCAACAAGAAGGCCATCCTCTTCCTGGGCGGCATCGTGCTGCTGCTCATCCTGATGACCGTGCTCGTGCTCTCGCGCGGCGACGAGGAGGAAGACACCAAGCCGGTCGAGAAGCCGCGCGAGGACAAGGTGGTCATTCCGAAGCTGCCCGATGCGCCGCCTGAGCCGATTCCGCTCGAAGTCCCGCCGCCGCCGCCGCCGCAGGAACTGCCGCCTCTGCCGCCCGAGGAACCGATCGCCGACGAGGGCCGTCGCGGTGGCGGGGGTGGTGGTGGCGACCCCGGTCCGCGTGGTCCGAGCCTGATGGATCGCCGCATGGGTCTGGACGGAGGCAGCAGCTATCCGTACGACGCGGGTGGTGGCGCAGCTGCGGGCGGTGAACCGTTCGCGGAGGGTGGCGAAGGTGGTGCGCCCCGCGACCGTCGCCAGGAAACCAAGCGCGCGAGCTTCATCAACAGCCCCGACTCGCTGCTGGTGCGCGGTACCTACATCCGCTGCATCCTGGAGACGCGGATCATCACCGACTATCCGGGCTTCGCCTCCTGCATCGTCACCGAGCCGGTGTACTCGATCAACGGCCGCAACCTGCTGCTGCCCAAGGGCACCAAGGTCTCCGGCGCCTACCAGGGCCAGCCTTTCGGCCCGCGCATGGCCGTGGTCTGGGATCGCATCACCACCCCGACCGGCATCGATGTGAGCATCGCCAGCCCGGGCGTGGACAACCTCGGCAGCGCCGGTCATCCGGGCGATTACGACGGCCATTGGGCGTCGAAGATCAGCTCCGCGCTGATGATCAGCCTGATCAGCGACGCGTTCAAATATGCGGCGGCCAAGAACGGGCCGGAGACCGTCACCGTCACCGACGGTGGCACCGTCATCAGCCAGCCGTTCGAGAGCAACACCGCGAAGACCGTCGAGCGTCTGGCCCAGGATGCGCTGAACAAGGCGATCGCCCGTCCGCCGACGGTCACCATCAACCAGGGCACCATGCTGAACATCTACGTCGCCGAGGACGTGGACTTCTCCGCAGTGGTCGGAAGCCGGCGCTGACGCGCCGGCCTTCGACTCGCCCGCAACGCTTCCGGCAGCGCAATGGATATTGATAACTCACCCGTCGCCAACGTATCGAACGAATTCCTCGAGTATCAGTACCAGGTGCTCGGTATCCACGAGTACATGTCCTCGCCCGAGGTCACTGAAATCTGCATCAACCGTCCGGGCGAGCTGTATCTCGAAAGCCGTGACGGGTGGCAGAAGATCGAGGTGCCATCACTCACCTTCGAGCGCGCCCGGCAGTTCTGTACGGCGGTGGTGAACGAGAGCAACACCGGCCAGCGCATCACCGACGTCGACCCGGTGGTGTCACTGACCTTCCCGACCGGCCAGCGTGCGCAGTTCGTGATTCCGCCGGCCTGCGACGCCAACAAGTGCTCGATCACCATCCGTCTGCCGGCCAAGCGCAACTTCACCCTGCAGAACTACGAGGACAGCGGCTTCTTCAAGGAAATCCTCGAAGGCGAGCCGGAGGTGAGCGATCACGACCGCGAGCTGCTGGAGCTGCGCGCGGAGCGCAATTACGCCGAGTTCTTCAAGAAGTCGGTGATGTACAAGAAAAACATCGTGGTGGCCGGCGCCACCGGTAGCGGCAAGACCACGTTCATGAAGTCGCTGGTGGGTCATATCCCCCACTACGAGCGGCTGGTCACCATCGAGGACGCGCGCGAACTGTTCATCGATCAGGAAAACGTGGTCCACCTGCTGTATTCCAAGGGCGGCCAGAGCGCGAGCAATGTGACCGCGAAGTCGTGCATGGAAGCCTGTCTGCGCATGAAGCCCGACCGGATCATCCTGGCCGAGCTCCGCGGCGACGAATCCTTCTACTTCATCCGCAACTGCGCCTCGGGCCATCCCGGTTCGATCACCAGCTGCCACGCCGGCAGCACCGCGCAGACCTGGGACCAGCTCGCGCTCATGGTGAAGGCCTCGAACGAGGGTTCGGGGCTCGAGTTCTCGGTCATCAAGCGCCTGCTGATGCTCACCATCGACATCGTGGTCCATATCAAGGCCCATGCTGGCAAGCGCTACATCACCGGTATCGACTACGACCCGCGGCGCTCGCTGGGCCTGGCCAATACCTGAAGCACGGACTTACCGCACCATCCACAAAAAACGCCGGCCCTGGGCCGGCGTTTTCGTTGCGCAGATGCCCTGCCCGGGCAGGCCGCGTGAGCGCGGCGTGCCTGGCGCGCCGCGCCTCAGGCGGCTTCGGCCTGGGTCTTGCGCGGGCCTTCGAGCAGGGCGCGTTTGATCATGCCCACCAGCAGCTGCAACTCTTCAGAAGTCACGTTGAAAGGCGGCGTGAAGCGCAGCGAGTTCTCGCCGCCGTGGATCACGCCGATGCCCTGTTCGCGCATCCACTCCTCGATCGAGCCTGCCCCATACCCCTTGAATTCCGGCGACAGCTCGCAGGAGAACAGCAGGCCGGTGCCCTGGACCTTGACGATCAGACCGGGCAATTCGGCCTGAAGCGCTTCGAGCAGACGCAGGGCTTCGCGGCCGCGCTCGCGGATGTTGGTGCGCAGGGCCGGGGTGAGCATGCCCAGCACCGTGGTCGCCACGTCCAGCGCGCGCGGGTTGGTGGTCATGGTGTTGCCGTAGGTGCCCTTGCGGTACAGCTCGGCGGCGCGCGCATTCACCGCCAGCACCGAGAACGGGTACTGCGCGGCGTTCACGGCCTTGGAATAGGTTTCCATGTCCGGCGGCTCGGCGCCCTCGAAGCCGGGGTAGTCGACGATCGACAGCACGCCGTGGGCGCGCAGGCCGGCCTGGATCGAATCCACCAGCAGCAGGGTGCCATGGGCCTTGGTCAGGCGACGGGCGGCGTCGTAGAAGGCGCGCGGTACGGCGCGGCCCGGGTCGCCTTCGCCCATCACCGGTTCGAGGAACATCGCCTCGATGTGCCAGCCTTCGCGCTCGGCGTCGGCGAACACGCGCTCCAGCTGCTCCACGCTGTAGGGCTCGATGGTGATCAGCTGGTCGGCGTGATACTGGTAGCTGCCCAGGTGCTGGGTATAGGTCTTGCGCGAGGAGTCCGAATACAGCGCCGGCAGCTCGGTGCGGCCGTGGAAGCTGCCCTTGACCGAGATGCGCTTGATCCTGCGGCCGGCGTGCGGCGCGCCCGGCTCGGTCATCAACTTGGTGTTGACGTCGGCGATGCGGCCGGCCAGCGATACCGACTCCGAGCCCGAATTCAGGCACAGGAACTTCGCATAGGGGCAGCCGCCGATGCTGTGGCCGATTTCGGCGCGGATCGCGCGCTCGAAGCGCAGCTGGGCGAGATTGGGGGTCATGATGTTGGCCATCGCCTGCGGCTTGGCCATCGCGGCGATGACCTCGGCCGGCGCATGGCCGAAGCCGAGCATGCCGTAGCCGCCGGAGTCGTGCAGCACCGCGCCCTTGAGCGTGACGACCCACGGCCCGCGCGCGGCGAGGGCGACGTAGGGGTTCACCGTGTCCTGCGAATAGAAATTCACGAAGCCGGCCTGGACGGCCTGGATCTGCGCGTCCTCGTCGAGGTCCAGCAGGTCGGCGAACTCGCCGCGGATGGCGGCGTATTCCGCAGCGGCGGCGTTCACCGCCTCGACCAGCGACGGGTGGGATGCGGCGAAACGCAGCACGGTGGCGTCGTCCAGGCCGTGGGTACGGCGCTGGCCACCGTGGGCGCGCAGTGGGGCGAGGGTATCGAGCAGGGTCATGGCGGTCTCCCGTCCGGAATTGTCCGGAACCGTAAACCCTTGATTATCCCGATTTTCTTGTCGATTTGTAGCGGTAAATTATGCAGTATTCGGTAATATTTCGGCGAATCGACGAAAATGGGGTGTCCTGTCGGGGCTATGTCGGGGCCACCAGGGATTGTCGGCCGGTCGAGCGCCGACGATCGACGGGAGTGCCCCGTGGCCGTCGTCCGCACCCACCGTCGTCACATCCCGTCGCCACCTGCCGTTTCCCTCTGCGAGGTCGCCATGAAGCTGTCCGAAAACGATCAGCGCCTGCTCAACCTGCTGCGCGAGAATGCCCGCGCCTCCACCGCACTCATCGCCCGCAGGCTCGGTCTGTCGCGCACCACGGTGCAGAGCCGGATCGAGCGTCTGGAGCGCGAGGGCGTGATCGCCGGCTACACCGTCCGCGTGCACGACGACTACGAACGCAGTCGCATCCGCGCCCACATCATGATCGCGGTGCACCCGCGCCAGGCCGCGCAGGTGGCGGCGGCACTGAATGCCATGCCCGAGCTGCGCGCGCTGTATTCGGTGAGCGGGCCCTACGACCTCATCGCGATCTGCTCGGTGCCGGCGGTGGAGGATATGGACACGCTGACCGATCGCATCGGCGCGATCGACGGGGTGGAGCGGACCACGTCGTCGATCGTGCTGTCGACCAAGTTCGAGCGCTGAGCCCCGGCAGGCCTGTGCCCCTGCCCGTGCCCGGGCGAGGGCGAGGGCGAGGGCGAGGGCGAGTACACCGCGCCCGTTACAATGCGCTCCCCCGTGCGGTCCCCGTCATGAAGAAATCCGATTTCCACTACGACCTGCCGCCCGAACTGATCGCCCAGGCGCCGCTGGCGGAGCGTTCGGCCAGCCGACTGCTGCTGGTGCCGCCAGCCCCGTCATCGCTGGCCGACCGCCATGTCCGCGACCTGCCGGAGCTGCTGCAGCCCGGCGATCTGCTGGTGTTCAACGACACCCGGGTGATCCCGGCGCGGCTGTTCGGGCAGAAGGCCACCGGCGGCCGGGTGGAGATCCTGATCGAGCGCCTGCTCTCGGCCAGCGAAGCGCGGGCGCAGATCGGGGTGAGCAAGCCGCCCAAGCCGGGCGCGCGGATCGCGCTCGATGCCGGGGGCGAGGCGGAGGTCTTGGCCCGCGACGGCGAGTTCTACCACCTGCGCTTCCAGGTCGACGCCGGCCTGGAGTCGTGGCTGCTCAAGGCCGGCCGTCTGCCGCTGCCGCCCTATATCCAGCGCGCGCCTGGCGCCGATGATGCCGAGCGCTACCAGACCGTGTTCGCGCGCCAGGTCGGCGCGGTGGCCGCACCCACCGCCGGCCTGCATTTCGACGAGACCTTGCTGCAGGCGCTTGCCGCACGCGGCGTGGAGACGGGACACGTCACCCTGCACGTCGGCGCCGGCACCTTCCAGCCGGTGCGCGCGGAGAACATCCACGAGCACCGCATGCACAGCGAGTGGCTCAACGTGGGCGCGGAACTGGTCGAACGCATCCGCCGCACCCGCGAAGCCGGCGGCCGGGTGATCGCGGTCGGCACCACCGTGGTCCGCGCACTCGAGACCGCGATGCAGGGCGGCGAACTGCGGCCGTTCGCGGGCGATACCCAGATCTTCATCTTCCCCGGCTACCGCATCCGCAGCGTCGACGCGCTGCTGACCAATTTCCATCTGCCGGAAAGCACGCTGCTGATGATGGTCTCGGCCTTCGCCGGTCGCGAACGCGTGTTCGAGGCCTATGCGCACGCGGTGCGCGAGCGCTACCGCTTCTTCAGCTACGGCGATGCGATGCTGCTGTGGCCGCAGGCGCAGGACGGGCAGCCGCCGCAGCCGGCCGGGTCCGCCGATGCGCCTTGATTTCACCGCGCTCGACGCGGCCGAGGCCTATCGCTGGATGACCGCCACCGTGACCCCGCGGCCGATCGCCTGGGTGGCGACGCGTTCGGCCGAGGGCGTCGACAACCTCGCGCCCTTCAGCTTCTTTCAGGTGGTCTGCGATGTGCCACCGACGCTGATGCTGAGCATCGGCCCGCGCGCCGACGGCAGCGAGAAGGACACCCTGCGCAACCTGCGCGAGCGCGGCGAACTCACCATCCAGCTGGTCTCCGCGGCCCAGGCCGAGGCGATGAACGCGACCTCCGCCGCGCTGCCGCACGGCATCAGCGAATTCGCCCACTGCGGCGTGGCCGCGCTGCCCAGCGAGCGGGTGGCGCCGCCGCGCGTGGCCGGAGCGGCGGTGGTGTTCGAATGCCGGCTGGCGCAGATCATGTCCTATCCCGCAGCGCCGTCGCCGGAGCATCCGGGTCATCACCTGGTGTTCGCCGAGATCCTGCTGGCGCATATCGACGACGCCGTGCTCAGCGACGCGCGCCATGTCGACCCGGCCAGGCTCGACCTCATCGGCCGCCTGGGCGGCACCGGCTACGCGACCACGCGCGAGCTGATCCACCTGCGCCGGCCGGGCTGAGGCGGGCCAGAGGGCGCAGCACGGCTGTAGACGCCCGGGATGGCAGGGCGGGTCGCCAGGACAGCGGGGCAGGGCGCTCGGTCATAATAGGCGGATGTCCAGACTCTCCTTCGCACTGCTCGGCAGCGACGGCGCCGCGCGCCGCGGCCGGCTGACCTTCCCGCGCGGCACGGTCGAAACCCCCGCGTTCATGCCGGTCGGTACCTACGGCTCGGTCAAGGGGGTGTTGCCCGACCAGGTCCGCGCGCTCGGCGCCGAGATCATCCTCGGCAACACCTTCCACCTGTTCCTGCGCCCCGGCCTGGACGTGATCGCCGACCACGGCGGCCTGCACGGGTTCACGCGCTGGGACGGCCCGATCCTCACCGACTCCGGCGGCTTCCAGGTGTTCTCGCTCGCGCACAAGCGCAAGATCACCGAGGCCGGCGTGACCTTCGCCGCGCCCACCGACGGCAGCCGGGTGTTCCTCGGCCCGGAGGAGAGCATGCGCATCCAGAAGGTGCTGGATTCGGACATCGTGATGATCTTCGACGAATGCACGCCCTATCTGGTCGACGGCGCGCCCGCGACCGAGGGCGTCGCGCGCAAGTCGATGGAGCTGTCGCTGCGCTGGGCCGAGCGCTCGAAGCGCGCGCACGAGGGCAACGACGCCGCGCTGTTCGGCATCGTCCAGGGCGGCATGTATGCCGATCTGCGCACACGCTCGGCGGCCGGGCTGATGGACATCGGCTTCGACGGTTACGCGGTCGGCGGCCTGGCCGTGGGCGAACCGGAGGCCGAGCGCAACGCCATGCTCGAACACACCTGCCCGCAGCTGCCGGCGGACCGCCCGCGCTACCTGATGGGCGTGGGCCGGCCGGAGGACATCGTCGAGGCGGTGGCCCGCGGCATCGACATGTTCGACTGCGTGATGCCCACCCGCAACGCGCGCAACGGCCACTACTTCACGTCCTTCGGCACCGTGCGCATCCGCAACGCGAAGTACGAGCGCGACCTGCGCCCGATCGAGGAGGGCTGCGGCTGCGTGGCCTGTGCGGGCGGCTATACCCGCGCCTATCTGCGCCATCTGGACCGCTGCAACGAGATGCTGGCGCCGATGCTGGGCACCCTGCACAACCTCTGGTACTACCAGAAGCTGATGGCCGAGATCCGCGCCGCGGTGGAGGCGGGAACCTTCGCCGACTTCCGCCAGTCCTTCTATGCCGCGCGCGCGCCTGCGCCCGTGCCCTGAGGCCGGGCCGACGGCACCGGCCGAGGCCCGGCAGGGCAGGGCAGGGCACAGACTGCACGGCAGCCGGCACAGGCGGAATGCGCGGACGGATCTCGCCTGCGCCGCTTGAATCCGCAGGCCGCCGCCCGCATGGCATAATCCCTTGTTGTCTTACGTTCATGGACCCGATATGACCCTGCTCGACCTGTTGATCGCCCCCGCTCATGCCCAGGCTGCCGGCGCCGCGCCGCCTCCGGGCGGTGGCCTGTTCTCGCTGGCGATGCCCATCCTGCTGCTGGTGGTGTTCTATTTCATCCTGATCCGTCCGCAGATGAAGCGCGCCAAGGAACACCGCGCGATGGTCGACAAGCTCGCCGTGGGCGACGAGGTCATCACCAGCGGCGGCATCGCCGGCGTCATCCGCGAGGTCCACGAAGGCTTCCTCTCGGTCGAAATCGCCGACAACGTGCGCATCCGCGTGCAGAAGGGCGCGATCGGCAACGTCCTGCCCAAGGGCACGCTGAAGTCCCTCTGATCCTCCCCGTCCTTCCACGCAATCGGCCGGTCACGCACCGGACGCGGTACCCGTCATGCTCGAATACGCCCGTTGGAAATATGCGATCGCCCTGCTCGTGGTGCTGGTGAGCGCGATCTATGCCCTGCCTAACCTCTATCCGCAGGATCCCGCCATTCAGCTGCGCCCCAATCGCGGCGTCGTGCTTGATGATGCTGCCGAAAAGCAGGTCGCCGCCACGCTGAAGCAGGCCGGCGTCGTCGCGAAGTCGGTAGAGACCGTCGACGGACAGATGGTCGTGCGCCTGGCCGACAGCGACGCACAGGAGAAAGCCGCGCGGTCGCTCGGCAATGTCTTGGGCAGCGCTTACACCATCGCCCGCAGCAAGGCGTCGACCGCGCCGGAATGGCTGGGGATGATCGGCGCCAAGCCGATGCTGCTCGGTCTCGACCTGCAGGGCGGTGTGCACTTCCTGATGGAAGTCGACCGCAAGGCGGCCGTCGACAAACGCTACGAGGCCTATCTGGACGGCCTGCGCAACGCGCTGCGCACCGGCAGCGTGGCCTACGAGTCGGTGGCGCGTTCCGGCGAGCGGCGCATCGTCGTCACCCTGCGCAACGCCGCCGACGCCGACAAGGCGCTGCCGCTGATCCAGCAGAATCTGAACGCTGTCGCCACCGACATGGGCGGCGTCGCCAGCTTCAACGCGTTCCGCTACGACACCGTCGGCAACCGCATCGACATCGACGTCTCCGAAGAAGTCGTGCGGCAGATGACCGTCAACGCGATCGAGCAGAACCTGGTCACCCTGCGCAACCGCGTCAATTCGCTGGGCGTGGGCGAGCCGGTGATCCAGCGCCAGGGCGCCGACCGCATCCTGGTGCAGCTGCCGGGCATCCAAGACATCGCCGAGGCCAAGCGCATCCTCGGCGCCACCGCGACGCTGGAATACCGCGGCGTGCACGATGGCAACGCCTACGACGCCCTGACCAGCGGCAACGTGCCGCCGGCGGCCAAGCTGTACTTCCAGCGCGACCTGGGCCCCGACGGCAAACCGCTGCCGATCCTGCTCAACAAGCGCATCATCGTGTCCGGCGAGGACATGGTGAACGCGGTCAGCACCACCGACAGCCGCAGCGGGCAGCCCGCGGTGTCGGTCACGCTCAACAGCGCCGGTGGCAACCGCATGCTGGCCTTCACCACCGAGAACGTGAACAAGCCGATGGCGGTGGTGTTCATCGAGCGCATTCCGGAGATCCGCACCGTCGACGGCAAGGAAGTGCGTACCTTCCGGGTGAAGGAAGAGGTGATCTCGGTCGCCAACATCAACGAACCCTTCGGCCGCCAGTTCCAGACCACGGGCCTCGAGCGCACCGAGGCCAACGAACTCTCGCGCCTGCTCAAGGCCGGTTCGCTGGCCGCGCCGATGGATTTCGTCGAAGAGCGCACCGTCGGCCCCAGCCTCGGCAAGGAGAACGTCGAGCGTGGTCTGAAGGCCATCGTGTACTCGTTCCTGTTCGTGCTGGCGTTCTTCATCGTCTATTACCGTATGTTCGGCCTCATCACCAACGTCGCGCTGCTGCTCAACCTGCTGATGGTGGTCGCGGTGATGTCCTGGCTCGGCTTCACCCTGACCCTGCCGGGTCTGGCCGGCATCGCGCTGACCGTGGGTATGTCGGTGGACGCCAACGTGCTCATCAACGAGCGCATACGCGAGGAGCTGCGCGCGGGATTGCCGCCGCAGAAGGCCATCGCCGAGGGCTACGACCGCGCCGCAGGCACGATTGCCGATGCCAACATCACCGCGCTGCTGGCCGGCGTGGCGCTGTTCGCGTTCGGTACCGGGCCGGTCAAGGGCTTCGCGGTGTCGCTGATCCTCGGCATCCTGACCTCGATGTACACCGCGGTCTCGGTCTCGCGCGGCGTCTCCACGCTCATCTACGGCGGTCGGCGCAAGCTGCAGTCGGTCGCGATCTAAGGGAACACGAAGGAATTTCGCCTCATGAAACCGTTCAATCTTTTCCCTTACGACAGCGCCTTCGACTTCATGCGCCTGCGCGTGGCCTCGCTGATCGTGGCCGCAGCGCTGCTGTTCGCCGCGATCGGCGCGATCGCGGTCAACGGCTTCAACTTCGCGCTGGACTTCACCGGCGGCGTGGGCATCGAACTCGGCTATCAGAAGCCGGTCGACGTCGACGCCCTGCGCAAGCGTCTGGCCGATGCCGGCTTCGAAGACGCGCAGGTGCAGACCTTCGGCGGCAGCAACGACGTGCTGATCCGGATGAAGGGCGAGTCGCACGCCAGCGCCAAGAAGGCCGCCGGCGCGGACCAGGCCGCGAACCGCATCAGCCTGACCGAGGAAGTGCGCAGCGCGGCGTCGCTGCCGGACAATCCGGCCACCCTGCGCAGCAGCGCGGAGATCAGCGCCCAGGTCGGCCGCGAGCTGGCCGAAGACGGTGTCTATGCCCTGCTGTTCGTCGTGCTGGGCTTTCTGGTCTATATCTCGTTCCGCTTCGAGTCGAAATTCGCCGTGGCCGCGGTCATCACCACCCTGCACGACGTGGTGGTGGTCGCCGGCTGGTTCGCGCTGACCGGGCACGAGTTCGACCTCACCGTGCTCGCCGGCATCCTGTCGGTGATGGGCTACTCGATCAACGACACCATCGTGGTGTTCGACCGCGTCCGCGAGAATTTCCGCGGCATGCGCGCGACGCCTGCGGAGGTGCTCAACCGCTCGATCAACCAGACGCTCTCGCGTACGGTCATCACCTCGGTCGTGGCCCTGCTCACGGTGCTCGCGCTGTACCTGTACGGCGGCGGTTCGCTCAAGGGCATGGCCGAGGCGCAGCTGCTGGGCATCGTGATCGGTACCGTGTCCTCGATCTTCATCGCCTGCCCGCTGCTGCTGTGGCTGGGCGTGAGCAAGCAGGACCTGATGCCCAAGGCCCGCGACGAGGCGGAGCTGGCGCGCCGGCCCTGAGCCACGCGCCGGTCTGCGGCGCATCGCGACACGCGATATCGGAAAAGGAAAAGCCGCGCTTCTGGCGCGGCTTTTTCTTGGGGTTTTCACTTCATTGGGATGAATCCATATGCCGATGGGCAACTCATCTGATCGCGGAAGTTCAAGGGCTTTCGCGCTGTCGCGCGACTTACTTTTCTTTGCTGGTGCAAAGAAAAGATAAGCAAAAGAAAGCACCTTCCCCGACGAAGCTAACGTAGCGACTTCATTCTCGCAGGGATTTTTCGATGAGGCATCCATGCCTCATCGAAAAACGGCGCACGTCCTGTGCGCCGCCCTCCGGGTCTCCGATTCGCGAGGGTGATGGCGTTTCGGGTGTCGCGTGGGCTTACTCGAACGCCTTGGCGTATCCGCTGTTGACGATGATCTTCTGCAGCGGTTCGATCAGGCGCACGTTGGCGGCCACCGCCTGGCGCGGCGGGCCGTCGATGTGCAGCGGGCCGAGCGCCGCGCCGCGGAAATCGCAGAGCCGGCCGCCGGCCTCGCGCACCAGCAGGGTGCCGGCGGCGATGTCCCAGGTCTTGATGCCGGCCTCGAAATAGCCGTCGAGGCGGCCGGCGGCGACGTAGGCCAGGTCGAGCGCGGCCGAGCCGCTGCGGCGCACGTCTTCGGCATGGACCAGCAGCGCGTTGAGGCAATCCAGCTGCGCCGGGGTGCGGCCGCGCTCGCGCGGCGGGAAGCCGGTGGCGATCATCGAGCCCGGCAGTTCCCTGCGTTCGGCGACGCGGATCTTCTTGCCGTTGAGCTGCGCGCCGCTGCCGCGGCTGGCGGTGAACAGCTCGTTGCGCAGCGGGTCGAACACCACCGCATGCACCGGTTCCGGGCCTTCGCACAGCGCGATCGACACGCACCAGTGCGGGATGCCGCGCAGGAAATTGCTGGTGCCGTCCAGCGGGTCGATCACCCAGGTGAAGCGGCTGGGGCCGCGGTTGCCCTTGCTGTGGCCGCCTTCCTCGCCGAGCGCGGCGTAGTCGGGATGGGCGCGACGCAGCTCGTTCATGATCGCGGCCTCGGCCGAGCGATCCATGTCCGAGGCGTAGTCCATGCGGTCCTTCTCGATCACGTTCAGCGCTTCCAGCCGCGCCATGCCGCGGAGCAGGACGTTCCCCCCGGCGCGTGCCGCTTTGATCATGACGTTGACAGCTGGTTGATGCATGGCGGACGACTCCGGCGCCGGGGTCTCGGCGCTCATAAGGGCAGGCTGGAAGGACAGGAAGGCAAAGAGCAGGGCCGTCGGCACGTTCCGACGGCGGCCGCACAGTTTACCATTCGCGCCATGTCCGCCGCTTCTCCGCAGAATCCCTCCGACGCATCCGCGGCATCCGCTGCATCCGCGGACCGCGCTGCGCTGCCCGACACGGCGCTCGACCCCGCCCTGGCCTCGCGTCTTCGCGTGGTCCTGGTGGGCACCCAGCACCCCGGCAACATCGGCTCGGCGGCGCGCGCGATCAAGACCATGGGTTTCGGCCGGCTGGTGCTGGTGGCGCCGGAGCGCTTTCCGCACGCCGACGCCGCGGCGCTGGCGGCCGGCGCCGGCGACGTGCTGGACGCGGCGGTGATCTTCCCCACGCTCGCCGAGGCGGTCGCCGACTGCCGCCTGGTGATGGGCTGCACCGCGCGCAGCCGGCGGGTGGCGCTGGAGGAGCTGGCGCCCTGGCAGGCCGCCACGCGCGGCCGCGAGACGGCGGCGGCGGGCGGCGAGGTGGCGGTGGTGTTCGGCCGCGAGCGCACCGGCCTGGACAACGACGAGCTGCAGCTGTGCCATGCGGCGGTGCACATCCCCGCGAACCCCGGGTACAGTTCGCTCAATCTGGCCGCTGCGGTCCAGGTATTGGCATACGAATTGCGAGTCGGTTGGTCGACGACGGACGCTGCCACAGGAAGGGCCGCCCCCACCCCGGTCGCGGGCGTGCGGGATGCATCGCAGGACGGGAACGAGCCTCCGGCCACCCATGCCCAACTCGAAGGCTTCTTCTCCCAACTGGCGGATACGCTCGATGCGATCGATTTCCACAAGGGCCGCACGCCCGATTCGGCCATGCGCAAGCTGCGCCGGATCTTCCTGCGCGCCGAGCTCGACGACCGCGAGGTGCGGATCCTGCGCGGGGTACTGGCCGATGCCCAGCGGATGGCGCGCCTGGCGGGCGAACGCGACGGCGGTCGCTGAGCACCGCGGCCGCGCCGCGACGGCGACGGTGATGGCGCGAGCGATGACGGCGCGGCCGGTGATGGCGCGGTCGGTGATGGCGTGAACCGTCTGCTGCGTGCGCTCGCAATGCTGGTGCTCGTCCTCGCGCTGCCGCATGCGCCTGCCGCGCATGCGCGCAAGGACCCCCAGGTGCTGGTGTTGGGCCGGATCAGCGACGATCCCAAGACGCACTACGAACAGCTCAAGCCGCTGCTGGACTATGTGGTGCCGCGGATGGCCTCGGTCGGCATCCGCGAGGGCCGGATCCTGATGGCGCGCGACCCGCAGCAGATGGCCAGCTACCTGCGCCGCGGCGAGGTCGACTGGGTCACCGAAACCGCCGCCAGCGGCACCATCCTGGAAGCCCGCGCCGGCGCCGTGCCCCTGCTGCTGACCGAGCGCGACGGTGTTGGTGCGTACCGCACCGTGATGTTCGCCCGCCGCGACAGCGGCATCACCTCCCTCGACGACCTGCGCGGGCGCAGCGTGGCCTTCCAGAATCCGTCCTCGACCAGTGCCTATTTCGTGCCGGCGATGGCCGTGCTGGGGCGCAAGCTGCCGCTGACGGTCCTGCTGTCGCCGATGGACCGCCCGGCGCCGCAGAGTGTGGGCTATCTGTTCGCGCGCTCGGAGCTGAACATCGGCGCCTGGGTGCACAAGCGGCTGGTCGACGTGGGGGCGATGAGCGACATCGACTGGAACAACCCGGCGCGGATGCCGCAGGCCTATCGTCGCGACCTGACGGTGATCCATACCAGCGACCCGTACCCGCGTGCCCTGGAGCTGATCCGGGGCGATCTCTCGCCGCCGGTGCGCGAGCGGCTGCGCGAGGTGCTGCTGCAGGCCGCCAACGACCCGGAAGGGCGCAGCGCCCTGCGCCATTTCTTCGGCACGACCCGCTTCGCCCCGGTCGATGCCGAGGCCGCCGAGAGTCTCGCCCGCCTGCGCCAGGGCGTACGCCGGGTGCGCGAGGAAGTCGAATGAGCGCACCCGCCGCTCACCAGCCCCGGCCGCAGCCGGACACGCAGCCCAACCTGCAGCCCAACCTGCAGCCCAACCTGCAGCCCAACCTGCAGCCCGTGTCTCGGGAGGGTGCGCCGCGCCGGCGTCTGCACGGCCTGCACGCCAAGTTCATCGCGGTGATCTGCATCGCGATGCTGGTGGTGCTGGCGCTGATCGGGGTGATGTGGCAGCGCCAGACCGAGATGCAGCGCGAGGTCCTGCGCACCAGTCAGGATGCAGTCCGCACCCTGGTGTCCGACCGCCTGCGCGAGCGCGGCGAAGCGCAGGTCGCGCAGCTGGCCGATCTGCTCGCCAATCCGATGTACTACTTCGACCTCGCCGCCATCGGTGAGGCCAGCCGCAGCGTGCTGGGCCAGTCCGATGTCGCGTATGTGCTGGTCTACGACGCCGAAGGCAACGTCCTGCACGACGGCTCGGGCGACATCCCCACCTTCGGCCAGCGCATGCGCGACCCGCTGGCGGAGCGCATCGTCGCCGCGGACGGACCTCTGGTGTCCACCGACGCCGATCTGCTCGATGTCTCGATGCCGATCCGCATCGGCGACCAGCGTCTCGGTGGCGTGCGCGTGGGTTATTCGCTGACCCGCATGCGCACCGAGGAGGTCGCGGTGGCCGAGCGCATGCGCAGTGCGCTGGACGAGATCGGCAGCCGCCATCTGGCGTGGATCGCACTGCTGCTGTTGTCGCTGCTGGCGCTGTTCGTCGCGGTCGGCGTGATCCTCGAACGCACGCTGGTGATGCCGATCCGCGCCCTGGCCTCTGCCGCGCGCCGGATCGAGGCCGGCGATTTCTCCGCGCAGCTGCCGCAGGCGGCGCCGGACGATGAGGTCGGCTCGCTGGTGGATGCGTTCTCGCGGATGGCGCGCAGCATCGACCGTCACGACCGCGAGATGCGGCGCATGGCCTACACCGACGCGCTGACCGGCCTGGACAACCGCCTGGCCTTCCGCGAAATGCTCGACCTGCGGCTGATGGAGCTGCGCGGCATCGGCCGCCAGATCGCGCTGCTGTTCGCCGATCTCGACGATTTCAAGCGGGTCAACGACACCCTGGGCCACGATGTCGGCGACGATGTACTGGTGCAGTGCGCAGGGCGCATCCGCTCGGTGGTCGAGCGCTTCGGCGGGCCGCACGCGCAGCACGCGCGCTTCGGCGGCGACGAATTCGTCATCCTGCTGCAGGCCGACCACGAGCCGGGCGGCGATGTGCGTGCGCTTGCGGCGCGCGTGGCGGAGCAGCTGGTGGCCGAACTCGGGCGTCCGGTGGTGGCGCAGGACCGGCAGGTGTTCCTCGGGACCTCGATCGGCATCACCCTGTTCCCCGACGACGCCTCCGGCGCGACCATGCTGATGAAGAACGGCGATATCGCCATGTATCAGGCGAAGCTGGCCGGGAAGCACTGCTACCGTTTCTACAGCCGCGCGATGGACCAGGCGGTCTCGCGCCGGGTGCGGATCGAGCACGATCTGCGTGAGGCCTGGGAGCGGGGCGAGCTGAGTCTCTGTTATCAGCCGATCTTCCGGCTCGCCGACCGCCGACTGGTCGGTGCCGAAGCCCTGCTGCGCTGGGACCACCCGATACACGGGCCGGTGGCGCCGTCGGTGTTCATCGACGTGGCCGAGCAGTCCGGGTTGATCGAGGTGATCGGCCCGGAGGTGGTGCGCCGGGCCTGTGTCGATGCGATGCGCTGGCGGCGCGGCGGCCCGCTGCATGCGGATGTGTTCGTGTCGATCAACGTCTCCGCACGCCAGCTGCGCAGCGTCGATTTCCGCGAGCGCATCCTCGCCGCGCTCGAGGAAAGCGGATTGCCGGCATGGCTGATGCATCTGGAGCTCACCGAAACCGCGGTGCTGGCCGACGAGCACCAGGCGCGTGAGATTCTCGGCAGCCTGCGCGACCACGGCGTGCGCGTGTGGCTGGACGATTTCGGCACCGGCTTCTCCGGGCTGAGCCATCTGCGGCGGGTGCCGGTGGACGGGGTGAAGATCGACCGCAGCTTCATCGCTGACATGCTGCGCGACCCGGACGACCTGGCATTGACCGCGGCGATCATCGCGATGGCGCATTCCCTCGGCATGACCGTGGTCGCCGAAGGCGTGGAAAAGGAAGGTCAGGCCGTCCTGCTGCGCGACCGCGACTGCGACCTCGCCCAGGGCTACTGGTTCGGCCACCCGTTGCCTCTGGACGCTTTCCTGGCCCTGCTGGATGCGGAGCTGCCGCAGGGGATGCCGGCGACTTCGGCCTCGTGAACCCGCAGCGCGGAGCGAAGACTCGCTGATTCCCGCGGCCCTGTGATGCGGTCGGCATGTGTCACTGCGCCATCTTGACGACATGCGCAGCGGAGCTTTGCTCCGCTCTACGTGGGGGTGTTCATGCGGGAGGGTCGCGCTGCCGGTGATGGAGGCGACCGTCCGCAGCGCGGATCGAAGACCCGCTGATTCCTGCGCCGCCGCGATGCGGTGCGCCTGTGCAGCAGAGCTGCACCGTGCTTTGGATGGACCATGAAGAATGCCATCCGTGGCCGACGAATGAGGCCACGTCATCGCGCTTGCAGAAACCCAGAACCCAAGACCCAGAACCCAGAACCCCGAATCCCGAATCCCGAATCCCGAATCCCGAATCCCCCAGCCCGCCTAAAACACCTTTTCCAGCCACGCCCAGGTGAGGGCGATCAGGTTGCCGGAGAGCACGCCGAAGAACACGATCGCGCCGATGCCCATCGCCCAGCACACCAGCATGAGCGCGCCGTCGCGTTCGAGCAGGGCCAGTGCGTAGACCATCAGCAGGCAGGCGAAGGCATAGTTGGTGAAGGGGATCGGCAGCGACAGCAGCAGACCGAGCAGCACCAGCTGCAGGCCGGTGAAGACCACCGCGGCGGGATGGTCCACCACGACGGCCAGGCGCGGGCGGACGACACGCTCCAGCCATTTCAGCACGCGGTCGGTGGCGCGTTCGAAGCGGATCACCGTGCGTCGCTGCGGGCCGCGGCGGGCGATGAAGCCTGGCAGCCAGGGCCTGCGCATCAGGAACAGCAGCTGCACCGAGATCAGCATCACCAGCGGGCCGCTGAGCGCGCCGGCCACGCCGGGGATCGGGATGAAGGCGGGCAGGGTGGCCATGAACAGCAGCACGCCGAAGGTGCTGCGGCCGAGGTCGTGCACGACGTCGTGCAGGGCGAGGGTGTCGTCGGGGTCCCCGTCGGCGAGTTCGTCGAGCAGCACACGGACGCCGGCATGCGGAGGGCTGTCTGCGTGGGCGGAGTGCGCTGGATCGGCATCACTCCGATTCGCGGCCCGGCCCGCAGGCGGAGACTCGTGTTCACTCCCCATCGGCGCCTTCCGCGATCCCCTGCCGCCGCAGCAGCAGCTTGTCGATGCGCGGCCCGTCCAGATCGATCACTTCCACCCGCCAGCCTTCCCAGTCGAAGGCTTCACCGGTGTTGGGGATGCGGCCGAACCAGGCGATCGCCATGCCGGCGGCGGTGTGATAGTCGTGTTCTTCGCGCATCGGCAGACGCACGGCCATCAGTTCGCTCAGTTCATCCGCCGGCAGCGAACCGTCCACCAGCAGCGAGCCGTCCTCGCGCTCCACCACCAGCGCGTCCTTGTCGGAGGATTCGCCCGACTGCAGGCGGCCGACCACCGCGCCCATCAGGTCGTTGACCGTGACCATGCCGGTGATGTCGCCGTATTCGTCGACCACCAGCGCCAGCGACTGCTGCTCCTCGCGGAAGATTTCCAGCAGCTTCAGCGCATGCGTGGATTCGGAGACGAACAGCGGCGAGCGCAGCTGCGCGAACAGGTCGGGGGTGCGCTGGTCGAGGCGGTCGAGCAGCGATTTGACTTCGAGCACGCCGAGCACGTCGGCATCGCTGCCGCGGAAGACCGGGTAGCGCGAGTAGGGCGTCGTGCGCATCTCGGCCAGGTTCTCGGCGAAACTGGCGGTGGCGTCCAGCCACATGATGCGCGTGCGCGGGGTCATGATGCTTTCGACGGTGCGGTCGCCCAGACGCATCACCCGCTGCATCATGCTGCGCTCGTCGTCGTCGAGCACGCCCTGTTCGTGGCCTTCGCTGACCAGCAGCTGGATCTCTTCCTCGGTGATCGCGCCGCGCGCGTCGTCGCGGATGCCGAGCAGGCGCAGCAGCACGCGGTTGATGGTGCCGAGCATGCGCACCACAGGCGTCGCCGCGCGCGCCAGCATGTCGAGCGGGATCGCCACGCGGCTGGCGATGAGCTCCGGATTGGTGAGCGCCAGGCGTTTGGGCAGCAGCTCGCCGAAGATGACCGACCCTGCGGTGATCAGCGTGACCGCGGTGCCGATGCCGATCTTCTCGGCGTACTCGTGCGCGAGCGGGAACACGCCGTCGATCCATTCGGCGATGATCTGGCCGATGGCTTCGCCGCCGAACACGCCGGCGAGCACTCCGATCGCGGTAATGCCGACCTGCACGGTCGAGAGCAGGCTGTCCGGATGCTCGGCCAGGGCCAGCGCCTTGGCCGCGCCGCGGCTGGTCTCGGCCATCTGCTTGAGCCGCATCTTGCGCGAGGTCATCAGCGCCATTTCCGACAGCGCGAAGAACGCGTTGAGCGCGATGAGCGCGATGACGATCAGCAGTTCGAGCACGCGCGGCCCCCGGGTGTGCGGCGCATGCGTGCGCGGCGGCCGGCCTGGGCCGGCGGATGGGGAAGTGTCGCGGAGTCCGTGCGACTGTCGCCGGAATCCGGTTCCGGCAGGGAGGCGACTGGCATCGTCGACGCGGAGCGGGTCCGCGGAAGTCGGGGGAACACGATCATATCAGGCTGCGACCGCTTGGCTGCCGCCGCAGGGCGGGGCTGCGGCCGGTTCCGTTCAGAGCAGGTCGCCACCGGCGGAGAGCGCGCGTTCCAGCTGGTCGCCCATGCCGCCGATTTCCAGCACCAGGCGGTCGACTTCGGCCGGGTTGAGGCCGTCGTACGGGCGGTTTTCGCACAGCTGCAGATAGGGCACGCCGTCGAGTTCTCCGATCGCCAGATAGCCCACGCGGCTTTCCCAGTTGTAGGCGAGCGCGCGGCGACAGTCGATTCCGGTGATCGGCGCGATGACCGTGCTCACGCGCAGGAAGCCGCGGCCGTCCTCGCTTTCCAGTTCGGAGAGGAAGATGGCCTGGTGCCGGCTGCCGTTCTCGAGCGAGAGTTCCACGCACACCACGTAGGGCTCCTGCATGGTCACCCGGAAGTCGCCGGAGGCGATGTGGCTGCGGACTTGTTCGAAATTCTGCATGGTGACGACGTGCCGTGGGATGCGGGGGCGCCTATGCTAACAGGCGGTGGCAGCCGGCCCGGCATGGGCGAGCCGGCGGCATTCTCTTTCGCACTCCATACGGGCGGGTCGGGTGATGGGCGGTTCGCGACGCAGTGATGGCCCCGATGCTGCCGGCGGGACGCAGCGTCGCACGCGTGCCCGCGCCGTGCCTGCGCGCGGATCGCGCGCGGACGCGCAGGACGCGCCGCGCGTGGATGCAAGCCAGAGCGCCGCCAGCCCGGCCGCCGCGCGCGCTGCCGCGCATGCCGCCGTGCGCGCGGCCGTGCTTGCGATTCCGGCAGGAGATGTCGCGGCCTATGGTGTGGTGGCGCGCCGCGCGGGCTTGCCCGGCCGCGCGCGGCTGGTGGCGCGCGTGCTCGCCGAAAGCAGCGAGCACGATCTGCCCTGGCACCGTGTGCTGCGGGCCGACGGCTGCATCGCGTTTCCGCAGGGCAGCGAGGCCTTCCTCACGCAGTGCGCACGGCTGCGCGCCGAAGGCGTGGACGTGGATGCGCGCGGACGCGTGCGTGTCGCGCGCCGGGCGACCACGCTCGACGAGGCGCTTTGGGGCGATGCCTGAGCTCCGTGCGGCACGACCCCGCGACGACGTGCTCCGTGCGTTCCGAACGGCGTGCCGTGAAGCGCATGTCGTCAACCGTATGCCCTGAACCGCATGCCTTGAACCGCATGCCCTGAACCGCGGCGCAACCGGGCCGGGCGGCATGGAACGGGCATCTTGCGCGATCGCACGCAGCGGCTCCGTGCGCCTGCGGGCGATGCGCCGGCGTCGTATCATTCCGCAGCCGATGCGATGCCCACGGCATCGTCCCGACCTCGCAGTGCCGGAGCCTAGCGGCCCCGGCACTGCGTTTGCGGCGTCGCCAGCTCGCATCGTAGGTCCCCCACCCGAGACATCCGGATGTTGTCGCGCCTGCCCGCGGTCACACGTGCCCTTCTGATCGCGAACATCGCGATCTCCCTGCTCGACCTGGCCCTGTCCATGGTCGGCGACGGGCGATGGTTCCTGCCGCTGCGGCTGTGGCCGCTGTTGCCCGAGGACAGCGCCTGGGCCTACGGGTTCATGCCGTGGCAGCTGGTCACGCATGCGTTCCTGCACGCGGATCCGGTGCATCTGATCCTCAACATGTTCGGCCTGGTGATGTTCGGCGCGCCGCTGGAGTACGAATGGCGCGCGCGGCGCTTCATCGTGTTCTATGCGGTGTCGATGCTCGGCGGTGGCCTGTGCCAGCTGGCCCTGACCAGCGTGCTGCTGCGTTATGGCTATCCGCCGATGTCGACGGTCGGCGCTTCCGGCGCGATCTTCGGGCTGTTGGTCGCCTACGTGCGGCTCAACCCGAACCAGCGGATCGGCCTGCTGTTCCTGCCGATCATGATGAAGGCGCGCACGTTCGTCATGATCCTGATCCCGCTGCAGCTGGTGCTCGCCATCCTGCCCGGCGGTGGCAATGTGGCCTATCTGGCGCACCTGGGCGGCGCGCTTGCGGGCTGGCTGCTGCTGTTGTGGTGGGAGCGTGCGCGGAGGAAGCCGCCGTCGCCGCCGCGACGCGGCCGGCGCGAGCGCTCCGATCACCTGCGGCTGGTGCGCTGAGCTTGCGGGGCACGGCGAGCCCTGTGCTATGTTCATCGCGGCCCTGCGTCGCCGGCCCGCGTGATATTCCACATGCCCGCGTCGCAGCGACCGACCGCCACGTCCACGTCCCCCATTCCGGCCAGCCACCGCATGCTCCGTCCCGCGCCATTCCCGTGCCCGCCGCCGTCCCTCAGTCGCGCCTGAGCCTGCACACATGACCTGGGACGCCTTCACCGTACTGGAACAGATGCTGATCATGCTGGTGATCGGCAGCCAGCTGTACATCGCCATCAACTTCATCCTGAAGTCGGAGGGTGCCGAGCAGTACGTGCGGATCATGTCCTTCGCCACCGGCTTCCTGACCTTCCTGATCAGCCGTGCGCTGGGCATGACCTTCGCCGACATGATGCTGGCCGCCCAGATCCAGGACAGTCTCTGGAAGACCGTGGTGATCGGCGGGCTGATCCCGTTCATGGTTGGCGTGTTCGTGTCCGAAGGCACCATCCTCGCCCTGCGCATCGGCAAGCCGGTACCGATCCGGCTGATCCTGATGATCGGCGCGTTCACCATCTGCCAGGCGGCGTATACCAACTACATCGCGCTCACCGCGAAGGTCACCACGCTCGACAAGGCGTTCATCCCGAACCTGTGCTATTCGATCGCGGTCGGGCTGTGGCTCACCTTCCGGTTCCGCGAGGTGAAGCCGGGCGACCGGCCGCCGATGAAGGCCGGGCCGCGGCAGTAACGGGCCGCGGCAGTAAACCGTGTCGTCTTGCGGCGGCAGCTGCCGCAGCGGTGGCTGCGCCGCCTGCTGATGCCAGGCGCACCGCCAGATGCGCATGCGGACATGGGCGTGTCGCGCCAAGCGATCGCATCACGCCATGCGGCTCACGCCATGCTCGTCACGCCATGCTGGTCACGCCATGCTCGTCACGCCATGCTCGTCACCACCAGCCCCACCACGGCCAGGGCGCGGCCGGCACGGGTCTGATCTGGACTTCACTGCGTCGCGGCCACAGGAGCACCACATCGGCCTCGATCCGCGGCAGGCGCGCGTCGTACTCGCCGATGCTGCGCACGTCCACGCCATCGATGCGGCCGACGAAGCTGACCTCGCGGCCCTCGGCGAACAGTGCCGGGTCGTAGAAGCCGGCGCGGCAGGCGATGAAACGGCCCTGCGCATCGTCGGTATCGCGCACCGGGCGGCCCGTGGGGTCGAGTCGCAGCGACAGCACTTCGAAACAGGTCCGCGCCTGCTGCGGTTCGGTGCGCACCAGCACGCCGCCCCAGCGGACCCGGGCGCCGACGTCGACACTGGCCGCGGCCTCGTCGGCGCGGAGGGGCGAGACTTCGCCGCGCAGCGGTGCGGCGACCGTCGCGCAGCCGCCGAGCAGGGCGGCGGCGAGCGCGGCCGCCACGGCCTGGACGGTGCGGCGGCGACAGGGTGCGGTGGGCAACGGCATGGCGGGCTCCTGGCGGGCGCTTGGCGAGATGGGGTCAGGGACGATGGCGGCGCAGGTCGCGGATCAACGCGCGCTGCAGCCCGCCACGTTCGGTGCCCGGCACCTCGGGATGCGACGGCGCTTCGGGCCGGGGGTGTCGGATCTCGTCACGAGCGTAACGCCAGCGGGCGAAACGCGCACTGAGCGCGATCAATGCCTCGCCCGATTGCGGGCGCCGTTCGGCCACGCGCCGCGCCCAGGGGCCGCCGGGTTCGTGCGGCTCGCGGCCGAGGCCCAGGCGCCGATAGCGCCGCTCCATGCGCCGCCAGGCGCGCAGCACCGGGTCGCGCTCGCGTTCCTCGCGGGTGGTCAGCCACCACATGCCGCCGAGGGCCAGCGCGAGCGTGACCACGAAGATCAGCGCCAGCTTGCCGGCGTCGGCGTCCGGCATGCCCAGCCGCTGCAGCCAGCGGCGCTGGCGGTCGGCGCCGAAGCCCAGCACCAGGTCGTTCCAGCCGCGGCGCAGCCAGTCGCGCAGGTCGCCGACGCCGCCGAGGCCGGGCAGGGCGGCCAGGCCGCCCGCGGCGCGGTCGTCGAGGGTGTCGTAGATCCGCTCCGGGGCGACTGCGGCGGTGGGGTCCACGCGCACCCAGCCGCGTTCGGGCAGCCAGACCTCGGCCCAGGCGTGGGCGTCGGAACGGCGCACCAGCCAGTAGTCGCCCAGCGGATTGCGGTAGCCGCCGGTATAGCCGGTGACCACCCGCGCCGGCACGCCGGAGGCGCGCATCAGCACCACGAACGCGCCGCTGAAGTGTTCGCAGAAGCCGGCCTTGTAGTCGAACAGGAACTCGTCCACCGCATCGCGTCCGGGCAGCGGGGTGTCGAGCGTGTAGGCGAACTCGGCGCGGATCCACTGCAGGCTGCGCGCGACCAGCGCGGCGTCGGCCTGGGCGCCGGTGCCGGCCTCCGCGCGCCAGCGCCGGGCCAGGGCGAGGGTGCGCGGGTTGAAGCCGGCCGGCAGACGCAGGGCGCGGGCGCGCAGGGCCGGGTCGAGGTCGGGCTCGAAGGTCGCCGGCATCGCCGACTGCAGCCGCCAGCGGGTGAGCGAGGTCAGCGGCTCGCGGGTACGCAGGCTGTGGTCGCGGTTCAACCGGGTACCGGCGGGCGCGTCCAGCAGCAGGTCGAGCGCCACCATCGCGCTGCGGTCGGTGGGTTCCAGCTCGAGCTCGTAGTCGTAGCGGTTCGGGCCGGGGCGCAGCGGAGCCGGCGGCAGGGCGCGGGTCAAGTCGGAGGCGGTCCAGGTGCGGCCGTCGTAGTTGCACAGCACCGGCCCGCGGAAATACATCGCGTCGCGCGGCGGGGCCGGGCCGAAGAACTTGACCCGCAGCGCTGGGGTCTCGTCGCCGATGATGTCCAGCCACTCGCCGGGCGACATGGAATCGGACAGCCCCGGCCGCGCCAGCGCACGCTCGGGCACGCCCCAGGCCGGTGTGCCCAGGCGCGGGAACAGCCAGAACGTCGCCATCGCCACCGGCAGGCCGATCGCGGTCATCCGCAGCACCGCGCCCAGACGCCGCCACAGCGGGCCTGCGCCTTCGCTGTCGCCGGACTCGGCCTCGGACAGGCGCAGCATCGCTGCGAGCGCGGTGCCGGCCGCGGCCAGCCCCAGCAGCAGCGACAGCGGCCCCTGGTCGAGCAGGAAGGTGGCGAACGGCGCGAACAGGGCGAAACCAATGAGGCTGCGGGCATCGCGCCGGTTCTGCAGCTCGACCGGCTTCAGCGCGAGCAGGGCGGCCAGCAGCCCGCAGCCGGTGTCGCGGCCGAAGCGGAAGCCGTACAGGCTGAGCACGGTGGCGGTGAGCGCGACCACCAGCAGCAGGCGCAGCCAGCCCGGCGTCCGGCCCTGACGGGCGAGCAACGGCACCAGCACGCCCAGGGCGATGATGCCCAGCGCCAGCTGCCCCGGCACCTGCAGCAGCAGCGGCGCCAGCGCGACCGCGCCGGAGGCCAGAGTCCAGCGCCGGCTGAGCCGGTCCAGACGCTCGTGTGCGGAGGCATCGGGCATGGCCGTCGTCGCGACTGCGGCGCGCGCCGGTTCGGAAGCGCCGTAGGCAGCGGGCAGGGCGGCGGCCATCAGCCCGGGCCCTCGGGCATCAGCGCCAGCGCGCGCAGGCAGGCGTGGCGGTGGGCGTCGCCGCGGTCCGGGCCGAGCGCGGTCTGGCCGGGCAGGCGCAGCCGGTAGCGGCGGCCGTCGCGCTCGGCCTCATCCACCCAGCGCGCCAGGCGACGGATGCGCGATTCCCATGAGAGGGCGCTCACATAGTCCCAGTCCAGATCCACGTCCGCGCCCTGCGGCTGTTCGTACTCGCGCACCAGCAGCTCGTCGCGGCGGGCCGAGGCTTTCCAGGCGATGGCCCGGCGCGGGTCGCCGCGGCGGTAGCTGCGCAGGTGGTGCACATCGTCGCCGGCCGGATGCATCCGGGCCTGGGCCTGATCGCCGGCGCCCTCGGGCAGGGCCGGGCCCTGCGCCTCGGGCGCCGGGTAAACCAGCAGCGGCTGCGCCGGCCACACGTAGCTCCAGGCCACCGCCAGGCCCAGCGGCCGGGTGGTGGCGATGCGCAGCCGCGGCGGCTGCAGCCAGCCGCGGCGCCGGGTGGGCAGCTCCAGCACGGCTTCGCCGGCGCCGTGGTCGAGCGAAAGCCAGGCTTCGGACGGCGCGTCGGCCTCGGCATCGGTGCAGCGCAGGCGCAGGCCGCGCCGGGTGCGGCCGGGCTCGGCGCGCGCATGCACGCGCACCAGCAGCGGCCTGCCGGCGGCGACCGGCTCGGCGCCCACCGACACCACGCCCAGCCCGGACAGCTGCAGGTGCGAGGCGAACAGGCTGGTCAGCGCCGCGCCGCCCAGCAGCAGGGCCAACAGCATCGCCGGGTTGTTGTTGTAATTGAGCGCGCCGACCAGCATCGCCCCCAGCACGGTCGAAAAGAACAGACCGAAACGCGTGGGCAGCACGTAGATCCGACGCCGGTCGAAACGCACCGGAAGCGGTTCGGGCGCGCGCGGCGGGATGCGCGCCTCGGCGCGTGCGCGCAGGCGGCGCAGGGGCGCGGTGAGGCGTGCGGCCAGGCGCCCGCGCGCGTGTGCGAGGCCCTCAGCCACCGGCCACTCCGCCCCTGTGCGCGCCGCCGCGAAGACGCGCGGCCAGCCATGGCGCGGCGGCCAGCACGGCCATGCCGGCCGCCATCCAGCCACCCTGGCGCGGGTCGTACTCGTCCAGCACACGCGCGATCGGCGTGCCGAGCGCGGCACCCATGCCGAATTCGAAGGCCAGCATCGCCAGCACCCAGGCTGCACCGACCATCCACTGCGCCTTCACGCAGGCGGCCCGCGCCTCGGGGGTCGTATCCACACCCGGCAGCAGCCCCATCCAGCGCACGCAGGCCAGCGCGATCAGCAGGATCAGCACCGCGCCGACCACCACGCCGATGCGGTGCGCGTCGATCTCGCTCACGCGCGGCAGCAGCAACGCGCGACGCAGGACGCCATGCACGGTCTCGGTGGCCGCGATCAGCAGCCACACCATCCACACGCGCATCCAGCGCACCGCGGGCGGCATCACGACGGACGGCTCCGGGGGCATGCTCAGTCCACCGCCACCGCCTGCAGGATGGCGCTCGCCATGCGACGGCCGTCGCCGCCGTCGGCATCGGCCACCAGACGATGCGCGGCCACCGCCGGGAACAGGGTCTGCACGTCCTCGGGCAGGACGTGGTCGCGGCCTTGCAGCAGCGCCAGCGCGCGTGCGGCGCGCAGCAGGGCGAGGCCGGCGCGCGGCGACAGGCCCACGCGCACGCCGGGGTGGTGGCGGCTGCGCGCCAGCAGCGCCTGCACGTAGGCGATCAGCGCCTCGCTGGCGTGCACCTCGGTCACCGCCCGGCGCAAGGCACGCACCTGGTCGGCGTCCAGCACCGCGGTGGTCTCGGCGATCAGGCTGCGGCGGTCGGTCCCGGCCAGCAGCGCGCGTTCGGCCGCATCCGGCGGGTAGCCGAGGTGCAGCCGCAGCAGGAAGCGGTCCAGCTGCGAATCCGGCAGCGGATAGGTGCCGGCCAGGTCCACCGGGTTCTGGGTGGCGATCACGAAGAACGGCTCGGGCAGGGCATGCGTCTGACCGTCCACCGTGACCTGGTGCTCGGCCATCGCCTCCAGCAGCGCACTCTGCGTGCGCGGCGGCGCGCGGTTGATCTCGTCGGCCAGCAGCACCTGGGTGAATACCGGCCCCGGATGGAACTGGAAGGCCCGGCTCTGCGCATCGAACACCGATACGCCGACGATGTCCGAGGGCAGCAGGTCCGAAGTGAACTGCACGCGCTGGAAACCCAGCCCCAGCGTCGCCGCCAGCGCATGCGCCAGCGTGGTCTTGCCCAATCCCGGCAGGTCCTCGATCAGCAGATGCCCGTCCGACAGCAGGGCCACGAAGGTCATCCGCACTTCCTGTGCCTTGCCCAGCACCAGCGCGTTGACCTGGTCCTGGGCGCGGGTGAGGGCGGTGTGCAGTGCGTCGTTTAGCATGGGCGGCCTTTGCGGCGGGTGCGGCTGCGTGTCATCGCGGATCGTCCTGTCGTCTATCGATATCGTTCCGCAGTGTAGCGAGACCACCTCCCGATGCCAGACGCCTTCGTTGCCGATCGTGCCGCCCGCCGCAGTTTTCTGTGGGTATGGAGCGTCGCCACGCTGCTGAAAACGTGGATCGCGCTGCGTCTGCCGCTGTTCGTGGACGAAGCGTTCTACTGGCAGGAAGGCCGGCATCTGGCGCCGGCCTATTCCGATCTGCCCGGCCTCACCGCATGGCTGTGCCGGCTGGGCGAGAGCGTGTTCGGGCACAGCGTGTTCGGGCTGAGGATGCCGTTCCTGCTGCTGGGCCTGGCCTTGCCGTGGCTGGTGGTGGCGCTGGCGCGGCAGGCGACCACGCCCGCCCGCGCCTGGCAGGCCGGCGCGCTGGCCTGCCTGCTGCCGCTGGCCGCCACGCTGGGCACGATGGCCCTGCCCGATGTGCCGCTGGCGGTCGCCACCCTGCTGTGTCTGCTGGGCGGGGCGCGGTTGCTGCGCGGAGTGGTGGTGTGGGGCGCGCGCGAGGACATGGATGGTCGCGGCTCACGCCGCTCCTACGGGGGGGCGAGCGGCGCGGACGGGCTCGGCGCCGCGCTGCTGGCACTGGGGCTGGCGATGGGTGCGCTCACGCATTACCGCTTCGTCGCGGTGATCGGCGTCGGCGTGCTGAGCCTGCTCTCGCTCGCCGAGGGCCGGCGGCTGCTGCGCGCGCCGCGGGTGTGGGCGGCGCTGGCGGTCGGCGTCGCCGCCTGGGCGCCGCTGCTGTGGTGGAACCTCGCGAATGCCGATGCCGGCCTGCGCTTTCAGCTGGTCGACCGCCACCCCTGGTCGCTGCATGCCGGCGGCCTGTGGTTCCCGCTGATCCAGGCGATGTGGGCCACGCCGCTGCTGCTGGCGGCGA
>ERZ1066122.645-NODE-645-length-35352-cov-35.092472_pt1 | contig 35352 bp, 23 predicted proteins | sample MGYA00382769_ERZ1066122 | MGnify/ENA primary metagenome ERZ1066122 (study PRJEB33369, sample SAMEA5778352) | biofilm metagenome | biome: Industrial cooling water; feature: Water cooling tower basin; material: Biofilm | place: United Arab Emirates | collected... | reverse complement strand
CTTCCAGGAGGTGTGGGCGCGGCTGCTGGCGATGGGCGCCGAGCTGGACCCCGTCCTCACCCGCCTGGCGCGCGACGCGCGCGCCGGCGCCGCGCCGCGCGGCTTCGCGCTGATGCTGCTCGCCGAGCGCCGCTCGCCCGGCGCGCTGGCCACGCTCACCGACGTGCTGCGCAGCTCGCGCGACCCGCGCGTGCGGCTGGGCGCGGTGACCGGGCTGCAGCGCTTCGCCGCGGACTCGGCGCTGGCGGCCGCGGCCATCCGCAGCGCACTCAGCGACCGCGACCGGATGGTGCGCGCCAGCGCGCTGCAGGGCCTGAACGTGCGCGAGGTCGAGGCGATCCACCCGTTGCTGCGCCGCGAGCGCGACGCGGGCGTGCGCTCGTTGGCCGCGCAACTGCTGGTGCTCGCGGAGTCGCGCGGCGCGCCGCTGACGCGCGACCGCACCGGCGGCCTGGCGACGACCGCGCTGCCCGGCATGCCGCAGCTCCTGCTGCAGCCGACGACGGCGGAGACGGCCGGCGCCGTGCGCGGCGACCTGCTGCTGCGCCGGCCCGGCCGCCGCGCGCTGCTGCTGGCGCGCGGCGTGGAGGCGGTCGGCGGCGTGCTGCCCGCGTTCTTCTCGCCGGACGGCGGCGCCGTCGTCTTCGAGGTCGGCGGCGAGATCCACGTCTGGCAGCAGGGCGGGCTGGTGCGGCGCGTCGGGCCGGGCGAGGCACCGCGGCCGTATCCGCTGACCGATGACTTCGTCTTCGTGCGCCGCGAGGGCGAACCGCGCGACAGCGCCGGCGCGCGCGTGCAGCGCTACCGCGTGCTGCGCGCCGCCTTCGCCGGCGGCGAGCCGGACGCACTCGGCCCGCTCTCGGCCGTGCTGCGGCCCAGCCTGCACGGCGGCGCCTCGCCCGTGCGCTGGATGATGGTGCTGGACGCGCCCGAGGGCTTCGTGCTGCAGGGCGAGGGCGTCACGCCCTTCCCGCTGCCGCTGCCGTTCCCGCGCGCCGCAGAGCCCGGCGGCGCGACCCCACGCTGATCCCCAGACCCATGCCCGACGCCAGGAACCCGCTCGCCCGTCTGCTGCTGCCCGTGCTGCGCTGGAACGCCGAACAGGGCTTCGAGGGCTACCGCGACACCATCGAACAGGGGCTGCAACTGGGGATGGGTGGCTTCATCCTCTTCGGCGGCGAGGCGGCCGCCGTGCGCGCGCTCACCGACGAGCTGCACCGCCGCGCGCCGCACCCGCTGCTCATCGGCAGCGACCTGGAGCGCGGCGCCGGCCAGCAGTTCCGCGGCGCCACCCCGCTACCGCCCGCCGCCGCGCTCGCCTCGCTCGCCGACCTCGACGCCACCCGCCGCGCCGGCGAGCTGACGGCGCGCGAGGCGCGCGCGCTCGGCGTCAACTGGGTCTACGCGCCGGTCTGCGACGTGGACCTGGAGCCGCGCAACCCGATCATCGGCACGCGCGCCTTCGGCACCGAGCCGGCGGCGGTCGCGGCGCAGGTCACCGCCTGGGTGGAGGGCTGCCACGCCGGCGGGGCGCTCGCCTGCGGCAAGCACTTCCCCGGCCACGGCCGCACCGTCGGCGATTCGCACGCCGAGCGCCCGGTCGTCGGCGCCTCGCGCGCCGAACTGGAGGCGGACCTGACGCCGTTCCGCGCCGCCATCGCCGCCGGCGCCGACGCCATGATGACCGCGCACGTCGCCTTCCCCGCGCTCGACGACTCCGGTATGCCGGCCACGCTCTCGCCGCGCATGCTGGGCCCGCTGCTGCGCGAGGAGCTGGGCTTCGCGGGGCTGGTGGTCACCGACGCGATGATCATGGAGGGGCTGACCGCCGGCGGCAGCGAGGCCGACGCCTCGGTGCGCGCCGTCGCCGCCGGCTGCGACGTGCTGCTCTACCCGCAGGACGCGCTGGGCGTCATCGCCGCGCTGGAGGCCGCGCTGCAGGATGGACGGCTCGGCGAGGCGCGCGTGCAGCAGGCGCTCGGCCGCATCGCCGCGGCGGCGGCGCGCGTGGCGGGCGCCGGCCACGGCGACTACGCCCGCGAGGACGACCGCCGCTGGGCGCTGGCGACGGCGCTGCGCGCGCTGCGCGTCATTCGCGGCGAGCCGCGGCTGCCGCTCGGCGCGGTGCGGCTCGTGGAGATCGAGGACGACGCCGGCGGCCCCTATCCGCCGTACCCGCGCGACGCCTTCCCCGCGGCGCTGCGCCGCGCTGGCGTGGAGCTGCGCGACGACGGCTCGCCGCTGGTGGTGCTCTACTGCGACATCCGCGCGTGGAAGGGCCGGCCCGGCATCTCGCCGGCCGCGCAGGCGCGCGTGCGCGAACTGACCGACGCCCACCCCGAGATCAGTGTGCTGCTCTTCAGCCACCCGCGGCTGGAGTGCGAGCTGCCTACCGTGCGCCACCTGCTCGGCGCCTGGGGCGGCGAGGCGCTGATGCAGGAGGCCGGCGTCGCCTGGCTCACCGGCCAGAGCGGCGGCCTGCCCAGCGCCGCCGCCGGGCTCGACCGCTGAGCGGAATGCGGAACGCGGAAGTGGGAATGCGGAACGTACGTCAACTGCATGGGTGGACGTTCATTCCGCATTCCGCATTCCGACTTCCGCATTCAGTTTCGTCCCTTCTCACCTTCTCTGATCGTGGCTGACAAGCAAGCGCCCTCGTGGGTTCAGGTCTTCACGCAGCGCAAGATGGCGGCGCTGCTGCTGCTGGGCTTCGCCTCCGGCATGCCGCTCTACCTCTTCACCAAGACGCTGCAGGCGTGGCTGACCCAGGAGGGCGTCGACCTCTCCACCATCGGCCTCTTCAGCCTGGCGGCGATCCCGGCGTCGCTGAAGTTCCTCTGGGCGCCGGTGCTCGACCGCTACATCCCGCCGTTCCTGGGCCGACGCCGGGGCTGGCTGCTCATCACCCAGGGGCTGCTGCTGCTCTCGATCGCCGCCATGGCGCTGCACGACCCGCGCACCGGGCTGCAGATGCTGGCGATCAACACGGTGGTCATCGCCTTCTTCAGCGCCAGCCAGGACATCGTCGGCGACGCGTACCGCACTGACGTGCTGGAGGAGCGCGCGCTGGGCGCCGGCGCCGCCGTCTGGGTGCTCGGCTACCGCATCGCCATGCTGATCACCGGCTCGCTCGCCTTCTTCCTGGCGGACCGGATCGACTGGCCGGGGACGTACGTGGTGATGTCGCTGCTGATGCTGGTGGGGATCGCCACCGTCTTCTGGGCGCCGGAGCCGGTGCTGCGCGACGCGCCGCCGAAGTCGCTCTCCGAGGCCGTCTGGCTGCCGCTGCGCGAGTTCTTCCAGCGTTCCGGCCTCGGCATGGCGATCCTGATGCTGGTCTTCATCATCTTCTACCGCATGCCGGACAACCTGGCGATCGGGCTGAGCACGCCGTTCCTGCTGCAGACAGGCTTCAGCCAGACGGACATCGGCGTGGCGGTGGGGGTGGTGGGGCTGGTCACCACCATCATCGGCTCGCTCGCCGGCGGCGCGCTGGTGGCGAAGCTGGGGCTGAACCGCTCGCTGTGGATCGTGCTCGTCGGGCAATCGGCCAGCCAGCTCGGCTACCTGGCGCTGGCGATCACGGGCAAGAACTACCTGCTGATGATCGTCGCCGTCGTCGCCGAGCACGTCGTCTACGGCATGGTGACGGCGGTCTTCATCGCCTACCTGATGAGCGTCTGCAGCAAGCGCTTCTCGGCGACGCAGTACGCGCTGCTGAGCAGCCTGATGGCCGTCAGCCGTGACCTGTTCGTGGCGCCGGCGGCGAGCATGGCCGAGGCGACGGGCTGGCCGGTGTTCTTCCTGGTCGCGCTGCTCTCCGCGCTGCCCGCGCTGGTGCTGCTGCCGATCGTCGCGCCCTGGCGCGCCGAGAGCCCGCGCGGCGCCGCCAGCCACAGCGGCGAGACGGTGGAGTAGGATTCAGGATTCAGGATTCGGGGACGAGGCTACCGGCTGCCGGCTACCGGCTGCCGGCTGCCAGCTACCAGCAACGGCGGCCCTCACCCCCCGGCCTCCTCTCCCGCTGGCGGGAGAGGGGGTGGCGAGTGAAGAACGAGCGAGCCGGGGGTGAGGGAGGTGTTCGCCGGCAGCCGGCAGCCGGCAGCCACTCCCGTTGCGTTGACAACGTTGCCGATGGCTCCTACTCTGCTGCCTGGCACCCCAGCCTGGAGGAGGCATGCGGACGATCCCGGCGACCCTGAACGATAGCCTCGGTTTCAACCTCTACCGCACGGCGCTGCTCTTCCGCCGCGAGGTGACGCGCGCGCTGGGCGGCTACGAGCTGACGCCGGAGCAGTGGCAGGTGATGGTGGCCCTGTGGTCCACGGAGGAGCCGCTGAGCCAGAACGATCTCGCCGCCCTGACGCTGAAGGACAAGCACACGATCTCGCGCATTCTGGCGCGGCTGGAGCGCGACGGCTGGATCGAGCGGCGGGCGCATGCGCGGGACGCGCGGATGCTGCAGGTGCGTGCGACGGCGTGGGCGAACGAGCGCCGGGAGGCGGTGCCGCGCGACCTCGTGGGGCGCCTCGACCCCATCGTCGCAGCGTTCTCGCCGGGCGAACGGGCAGAGCTGGTACGGCTGCTGAAGCGGCTGCGCGTGCTGATGGGCGACGACGCAGCCTGAGGGGAGGGGTGCGGCCGGAGGCTGCGGAACCCTCGAAAGGGGACGACGAGGATGAAGCGGGCAGCGCTGCGGCGCGCACCCAGCGGCCGGCCGCCGTCTCCACGCGCGCCAGGTGCAGCAGCACGTTGGCGCGGATGTCGGTCTCGCGCTCCGCGGCCGTCAGGCTGGCGGCGCGCTCCAGCAGCGCGCGCGCCGCGTCCAGCTCGTCGGCCAGGTAATGCACCTGCGCGAGCTGGTAGAGCACGATGCCGAAGGCGGGCACGGAGGCCAGCCGCTGCCGCTCGGCGAAGGCGACCGCCGTCTCCAGCCGCTGCCGCGCCGCGCCGACACCGTCGGTGTGCGCCAGCACCGCGCCCAGGTGGCCGAGGCTGGCGAGCACCAGGTAGAAGACGCCGGTACACAGGTTCGCCTCGAAGCTCTGCTCCAGCAGCCGCCGCGCCGGCGCCATCTCCGCCAGGCGCAGGTGGATCGCGGCCATGTTGAAGCGCAGCACGCCGCGCACGACGGTCGCGCCGGGCGGCAGTTGCTGCAGCACCCGGTCGCGGGTGGCAAGCGCCTCGTCGAAGCGGTCGGCGATGCGCAGTGCGCAGGCGTGCAGCGCCTGGCAGTGCAGTCGCGCCTCCTCGGCGCGCTCGGCGGCGTAGCCGGGCGGCGGCGCGGCGACGGCGGCCTCGATCGCGCGCAGCAGCGGCGGCAGGTGCGGCGCGCGATCGGTCTGCGCATGGAACCAGGCGAGCGCCACCAGGAACATCGGGCAGGGCTGCGCCAGCGGCTCCGGCACGTAGCGCAGCCAGCGCGCGAAGCTGCCGAACTCGCTGCGCGAGAGCAGCGGATAGCCGTGCACGTCCAGCATCTGCACCAGCCGGTCGGGCGTGCTCATCCCGGCCGCCTGCTGCAGCGCCTCCTGCACGTCGCCCTGCGCCTCGAACCAGCGGCTGGCGCGCTCGCGCAGCGCGTCCAGCCGCTCGGGGTGCAGCCGGCGCAGGCGGAACTGCAGCAGCTCGGCGAAGAGGTGGTGATACCGGTACCAGGTGCGCTCGTCGTCGAGCGCGACGAGAAAGAGGTTGCGGCGCTCGGCCTCGTGCAGCCGCCGCGGCGCCTGCGCGTCGCCGGTGACGGCCGTGCAGGCGGCGGCCGTGAAGCGCGGCAGGATCGCGGTTTCCATGAGGAAACGCTGCAGCGCCTCGTCCTGCCGGCCGAGCGCCTCCTCCAGCAGGTAGTCCATCACGAAGCGGTGGCTGCCGGCGAACGCGGCGATCACCGCCGCCGGGTCGGCCGCGCGCTCCAGCGCGATCGCCGCCATGCGCAGGCCCGCCGCCCAGCCCTCGGTGCGCGCCTCCAGTTGCGCGACCAGCTCCGGCGCCAGCGCAGCGGGCAGCAGCCGCGCCAGCAGGTCGGCCGCCTCGGCGTGGGTGAAGCGCAGCTCCTGCTCGCGCACCTCGGCCAGCTCGCCGCTCAGGCGCAGCCGGCCGAGCGGCAGCGGAGGGTCCGTGCGGGAGATGAGCACCAGGCGTGGGCCGGCGCGCAGCCCCTCGACGAGGCCCCGCAGCACGCCGAGTACGGGCTGCGCCTCCAGGTGGTGCACGTCGTCGAACACCAGCGCCACGCGCTCGTCGAGCGTCTGCAGCGCGGCGAGCAGCTCCGGCAGCAGGCTGCCTGTGGCTGAGCGCGGCAACGCCTTCCAGCAGCTCGGCCGCGCGTCCGGCGCCGGGCTCGGCCAGCGCGCGCAGCGCGGCGGCGAAGTGCGCGCAGAAGCGCTGCGGCTCGTTGTCCAGCTCGTCCAGCGAGAGCCAGGCGGGCCGCAGCCGGGCATGCCGCAGCCAGTCCAGCACCAGCATCGTCTTGCCGAAGCCCGCCGGCGCGCAGACCAGCAGCCGCCGCGGCGGCGCCTCTCCGAGTGGCCGCAGCAGCCGCTCGCGGCTGAGCACCCACGCCGGGCAGCGTGGCGCCTGCAGCTTGGCGGGACCGAGAGGGGAGTTGGACACGGGGGCAGGGTGAGGTGGTCGGGCGCCTCTCGTCGGGTCAATCGCTCGCCGGCTCGTACTCCGCCGCGGTGATGCGTCCGCGCCAGTAGGTGAAGCGCCCCTCGGGCAGTGTCCACTCCACCTCACCCTCGGTCGGTACCGTCATCCCGCCGCGGCGCTGGTAGCTCCACCCGCGCGCCGTGAACGGCGTCGGCACGCCGGTGCCCTCGACGTCGCGGAAGCGCAGGGCCGTGGTGCGCACGATCTCACCCCGCGCGCCGAAGTGGAAGTCGGCGGAGACGCGGATCCCGTGATCCTGGAGCGTCGCGCGGGCGGTGCTGTCGTCGATCGCTTCCCACTGCACGCCCTGGCTGGGCAGCAGCGCCGTGGGGAACCACGGCGCCTCCAGCAGATAGCGGTGCAGCGCGCTGGCGGCGATCTCCGGGCTGCCGCTCTCGTCCACCACCGGCACCAGCGCGGCGAACCGGCCCAGCATCGAGCCGACGTCAGCGAGGTAGCTGTCGCGCACGCGCACCGGCAGCAATGGCGTCAGGTGGATCGTCGCGTCCCAGACGTAGCCGGCGGGGCGGGTGGCGAAGTGCTGCACCGAGGTGAACGGGCTCCAGGGCCGGCCGAGCGCAGTGCGGAACTCGCCGGCGTGCTCGATGCGCGCGCGGCGCACGATCGGCTGGCCCGGCGTGAGCGCGAAGCGGAAGTAGCGCGCTACCGGCGCGGGCAGCCCTGCCAGTTCGTCGGGCGAGAAGAGCTCGCGCTCCGCGCCGGCGCCCGCGGGCAGCAGCCGCGAGAGCGCCCGCGCCGTCGCGCGGTTCCACGCAACGGTGCCCGCGACGAGGGCTACGGCGCCGGCGCCGAGCACGGCGCCGGCGGTCAGGAGCGTGTGTCTCGTCCAGCGGTGCATGATCCGTTCGGTCGTTGAACTCCGGGGCCGGCGCGTCTGCCGGGGCGTCCGCCAGGGGCTTCGTGCCCCTGACGCTGGGGGAACATCATGCGCCGTGGCGCGCGGCGGCGCCAGTGGGGGCGGCTGCTCGCGGCGGTCGATAACGCGGGGCCCGGCGACGGCGCGGGGAGGGCACTGCCGTGCGACGGTTCCGTGCCGACGGGGGCCGGGGTTATCCTTGAGGCTCTGTTTTCCCGCTACTTACCTACTGCGAGCCTCATGACTCGACGATCTTGCTGGGCAGTCGCCGTGCTGCTGGGCGCCGCTCCTCTGGCGGCGCAGCAGCCGGCGCCGCTCTACACGCTGGACACGCTGCAGGTCAGCGTCGGCTCGCGCACCTCGCCGGAGCTGCCGGTGGCCACGCGCGGAGTCGAGATCCTCACCGCCGCGCAGTTGCGCGCCTTCCCCGGCCGTACGCTGGCCGAGCTGCTGGGCGGTGCGCTGGGCGTGGACGTGATGCCGCGCTCCGCTGCGCAGAGCGACCTGGCGGTGCGCGGCGCCACCTTCGAGCAGGTGCTGGTGCTGGTGGACGGCGTGCGCATGAGCGACGCGCAGACCGGCCACTTCGACCTCAACCTGGCCGTGCCGCTGGAGCAGGTCGAGCGCGTGGAGGTGCTGCGCGGCGACGCCTCCGCGCTCTACGGCGCGGACGCGCTGGGCGGCGTGGTCAACCTGGTGACGCGCGCCGGCGGCGGCCGCTCGCTGCAGGTGCGCGGCGAGGCCGGCTCCTTCGGCACGCGCACGCTGGCGCTGGCGGCGCGCGCCGGGCGGCCGGGCGGCGCGCAACTCGACGTCGCCGGCGACTTCACCCGCTCCGACGGGCACCGGCCCGGTACCGACTACGACGCGCTGCAGGCGCGCGCCGCGCTGCGCGCGCCGCTCGCCGGCCGCACGCTGCACCTGGACGCCGGCAGCGGCCGGCGCGACTTCGGCGCCGCCCAGTTCTACGGCAACTATCCCTCGTACGAGGAGACGCGCGTGCTGACCGCCTCCGCCGCCTGGCTCGCGGACCCGGCGGCGCGCGCCTCGCTGGAGCCGCGCCTCAGCGTGCGCCGCCACGCGGACGATTTCATCCTGAAGCGGGAGGACCCGGCGTTCTACCGCAACCAGCACACCTCCTGGCAGGCAGGTGGCGAGCTGGTCGGGCGCTACCGCATCACACCCGCGCTGCGCCTGGCGCTCGGCGGCGAGGCGTACCTCGACGAGCTGAGCAGCAACAGCCTGGGCGAGCGCAATGAGCGGCGGGCGGCGGCGTTCTCGGAGCTGGCGGCCGGCGAGTTCGGCCGTGCGGCGCTGACCGCCGGCCTGCGCGCCGACTGGCACTCGGCGTTCGGCGGCTTCGTCTCGCCCTCGCTGGCCGGCGCCTGGTGGCCGCAGCGTGCGCTGCGGCTGCGCGCCTCCGCCAGCCGTGCCTTCCGCGCCCCCACCTGGACGGAGCGCTACTACCGTTCGCCCGCCCAGCTCGGCGATGCCACGCTGGACCCGGAGCGCGCCTGGAGCGCCGAGCTGGGCGCGGACCTCGCGCCCGGCGCCGGCGTGCGCCTCGGCATCGGCGGCTTCATGCGCTGGACCGACGCGATGATCGACTGGGCGCGCCCCCGGGGCGCGGACCCCAAGGCGGTCTGGACGGCGCGCAACGTCAAGGACGTGCTCACCCGCGGCCTGGAGCTGGAGGCTTCCGTCGCCGAGCTGCTGGGCGTGCGCCTCGGCGCGAACGCGATGCTGCTCTCGCTGCAGAGCGACGACGCGCGCGGCTGGGAGTCGCGCTACGCGCTGCGCCCGCTCAAGCAGAGCTGGGCGCTCTCGGCCGACCGCGCGCTCGGCGGCGGGCTCGCGCTCGGCGCGCGCGTGCGTGGGGCGCGGCGCGCCGGCGAGGACGCGCATCGCCTGCTGGACGCGCGGCTGCGCTACGCGCTCGGCGGCGCGGAGCTCTTCCTCGACGCGCAGAACCTGACCGACACGCGCTACGTGGACATCGTCGGCCAGCCGGCGCCCGGGCGCACGCTCACGCTGGGGCTGAGCTGGGGGAGCGAGCAGTAAGCGGCGCCGGGCAGCGGGGCGGCGGAGCCGTTCGGTCGTCCGGAGGAGCAGTCGCCCGGTACTCCGGAAGTAGCGGGCCTGCGCCGCTCGCGGGTGAGCCCGGCGACCGGTGCGATGCCGAGCATGCGGCGCTGTTCGCGGTCGGGAAACCGGCGCCGGGAAGCACGCGAGCACCGCCCGCCTTGACGCTCGTGGGTACGGAACGATAAGCTGTGGATACACAGCCTGAAGGAGGGAGGCATGGCGGGGCTCAAGGGGGCGCAGCGGAAGCGCGCGCGCAACTTCCGGCTCGACGAGGCGAAGATCCGCGAGGCCCGTCGGATCCTGGGCACTCCCAACGACACGGCGACGATCGAGGCGGCGCTCGACCTGGTGGTCTTCCGCGCGGAGGCTCTGGCGGGAGTCCGCGAGATCGCCGGGACCGGTAGCGTGATCGACATCTACGCGGACGCTGCGGAGTGACGAAGTACGTGCTGGACACGAACCTCTACGTCAGGGCAATCCGCAGTGTGGAACAGGCGGCGGAGCTGGAGCGCTTCTATGCGGCGGCGCTGCCGTTCATCTACCTGAGCGCCGTCGTGGTGCCGGAGCTCCTGGCCGGCGCAACCGACGCACGGAAGCGCGAGGCCGTGGAGCGGGCGCTGGTCCGCCCGTTCCTGAGGCGGGGCCGAGTGCTCACGCCGTCGTTCGGGGCGTGGCACGCGGTGGGGCGGGTGCTGGCGGATCTCTTCGCGCAGGGCTTCCGGCCGGCGCAGGCGAAGCCCTCCTTCACCAACGACGTGCTGCTGGCCGTCTCGTGCCGCGAGAACGGAGCCGCCGTGGTGACGGACAACCAGGCGGACTTCGAACGCATCCGCACGGTGCTGGACTTCGAGTTCGTGCCGCCCTGGCCTGCGAGCCCGCGCTGAGATGTCGTTCGCTACCCTCCCGCCGCCGCCCCGCTCCCACGCAGGAGTATCGATCTCCTCCCCCTGCTTGCACCCCGCCGGCCCCCGGGCGCGCTGACGCTGGGGCTGGGCTGGAGAGCGCGGCGGAGCGGTGGAAGGAGCCACGCGGGCCGGCGCTAAGTCTGTACCGGGTTTTGCGGCCCTCGTGCCCGGCGGCTGAAGCCGCCAGCGGTGGGCCGCTGCATCGCGCAGCGATGCAGCGCCACCAGGGCGCGAAGCCGCCCTGCGGCGGCTGGCCCCCACCCGCGCTGGGGTTCACCCGCGTAGGCGGGCTTTGTGCCTCCATTGCAGCGGCTTTAGCCGCCGGAGCCAAGGCGGGCGAGGGTGCCGGACGGCCCGCTCCGCATTCGGCTGGAGCGGATCTATCGATTCAAGCTCAGCGGTGCGGGGCAGCGAAGTGCGGCGCGACGAGCATGATGGCGGCGGTACCGATTACGTGCAACCAAGCTGAGCCCCGCATCCGCTGCAGCGACTGGTTCGGCGCAAGCCACGAGACTGCACCGCGTAATTTGCCACAGCCAAGTGGGCGAGCCCTCATCCCCTTCTATGGCGGCCCCGATGCCAGAGCCACCAAGCACCGGCAACGATCAGCGCCACGAAGCCGACCTCAAGCGCTGTCAGCAATGGCCTCGGCTGGAAGATGAAGTCCGTGTGCGGCCGATCCATTCTCGCCTCTCAGCTCAGAAGAACCGCCAAACGGTAAGGCTTCAGCCGCGGGCGGCGGCGCCGCTCCATGAGCATGAGCGGATGCCCGGCCGCCCATCGCCTGCAAGCCATTGTTCCGCGCGGCTCAGGGCTCGGGCACCTGGAGATCCCGACAAATCCGCCGAGCGAGGTACTCGTCGATCGCGCGGTGGCGGGGTACAACCGAGACCTTACCGGCCCTTCGGTTCACATACACCGAATGCGCGCCTCCCTCGCGGAGGAACTCGCAACCGTGTGCTTCCAAGTGGTGGATCAGGTCTCGCCGCTTCAGGCAGCTTGGATCCGCAGTGGCTCGCGGATGACGTCCTGCCCGCGGAGTGCTTCCTCGGCCAGAGTACGATTCGCTTCGAGCACGAGAGCGATCGCTTCGTGAAGGTTATCGCGTGCTTCCTCCAAGGTAGCCCCCTGTGTGTTCGCACCAGGAAGCTCTTCAACAAAGGCGATGTAGCCGTCGGGCACCTTCTGAAAGACGGCTGTCAGCTCGATCTGCATCGGATCTCCAGGGCTCGGGTTCACAGTAACCTGCGACCAGAGTACAAGTTGGGCAAGAGATCGCGGATGTGGCGCCGACCCCCGATCTCGGCCGCCGATGTCCGACGAGTTCACCGTGGAGATCGTCGAGCGGCGATAGCCCCGATCCTCCTCCTCCGTCCATGCGCTGGCGACCCGTTCGCGAGGCGCCAGCCCCAGCCACGCCCCCACCCATGCCGCACCCGCTCGTCCGTCGTGTCGTGGCCTGCGCCGCCGCGCTCCCGGCACTGCTCCTGACCGCCGCTCCCGCGTACACGCAGATGACACCCGATCCCGGCCCCGAGCTCGACCGCCGCGCCGCGGCCGTCGAGGCGAAGGTCGTCGCCTGGCGGAGAGACTTCCACCAGCACCCGGAGCTCTCCAACCGCGAGGTGCGCACCGCCGGCATCGTCGCCGAGCACCTGCGCCGGCTGGGGCTGGAGGTGCGCACCGGCGTGGCGCACACCGGCGTGGTCGCGGTGCTGCGCGGCGCGCGGCCGGGGCCGGTGGTGGCGCTGCGCGCCGACATGGACGCGCTGCCCGTCACCGAGCGGGTGGACGTGCCCTTCGCCTCGAAGGTGCGCACCCGCTTCAACGGCCAGGAGGTCGGCGTGATGCACGCCTGCGGACACGACGCGCACACCGCCATCCTCATGGGCGTCGCCGAGGTGCTGGCCGGGATGCGCGCCGAGCTGGGCGGCACGGTGAAGTTCATCTTCCAGCCGGCGGAGGAGGGCGCGCCGGCGGGCGAGGAGGGCGGCGCCGCGCTGATGATCCGCGAGGGCGTGCTGCGCGACCCGGCGCCGGCGGCGATCTTCGGGCTGCACGTGGGCGTCATCCCGCAGCTGGTCGGCACCGTGCTCTACCGGCCGGCCGGGCTGATGGCGGCGTCGGACTGGCTGAGGATCGTGGTGCGCGGCCGGCAGACGCACGGCGCGCTGCCCTGGGCGGGCGTGGACCCGATCGTCGTCGGCGCGCAGCTCGTCACCGCGCTGCAGACGATCGCCTCTCGCCAGGTGGACCTCACCACCGCGCCGGCGGTCGTCACCATCGGCTCGTTCCAGGGCGGGGTGAGGAACAACATCATCCCCGACTCGGTGGTGATGCTCGGCACCGTGCGCAGCTTCGACGCCGCCATGCAGGCCGACATCCACCGGCGCATCCGGCGCACCGCCGAGCTGACGGCGCAGGCGGCGGGCGCCAGCGCCACGGTCGAGATCACGCCGATGACGCCGGTCACGCACAACGACCCGGCGCTGACCGAGCGCATGCTCGCCACGCTGCGGCGCGTCGCCGGCGCGGAGCAGGTGAAGCTCTCGCCCGTGACCACCGGCGCGGAGGACTTCGCCTTCTACCAGCAGCAGGTCCCCGGGATGTTCTTCTTCCTGGGCATCGTGCCGCCGGGGCAGGACCTCGCCGGCGTGGCGCCCAACCACTCGCCGCACTTCACGCTGGACGAGGCGGCGCTGAGCGTCGGCGTGCGCGCGCTCGCGCACCTGGCGGTGGACTACCTCGCCGGGCGGTAGCGCGCCGGCTCGTGCTGCCCGGCGAGCGTGACCCTGCGGCTCGGCATCGCTCCTCCCCTTCTCTCTCCCGCTGCCCGTCGGGCATCCTGACCCTGGCCCCACCCTTGGGAACGCTGTCATCCCGCGCGGCGCGGGATGATACGAAGTTCGGGTGAGGAGTGAGCGATTGGGGGCCGCGAAGAAATCCGATTTGTCCGAGCGCAGCGAGTTTATCGGATTTCGGAGAGGCCCCCACTCGGGAACGGAACACCCGAACTTCGTATGACACCCGACCCGCTCCCCGGTGACCGAGCGCTAAGTCAGTATGCAGAAGTTCTTGGCAGTTCTGCAGCTCTCGCCCCCGGCGGCTGAAGCCGCAGCCACCACGGCGCCAAGCCCGCCTGCGCGGGCTGAACCCCGCTTTGCCCGGGGCTTAGCCGCCGAAGGGCGGCTTCAGCCGCCGGAGCCAGGGCTGGCGCCAGTGGTACGAACTTGTGCACAGCTCCCTAGAGCTGCCGCACCGCCGCCGCGTCGAGGAAGACGAGCCGCGCGCCGACCGCCTGCGGCGGCAGCCGGTAGAGCGCCGCGACGGCCGCGCGATAGGCGTCGAGCTGGGGCCGGTAGTGCTCGACCCGGGCCGCGAGCGCGGCGGTGCCGGGGAGCGCGTCCGTCTTGTAGTCCAGGATCTCGGCGCGGGTGACGCGACCCGCCTCGCGCAGCAGCACCAGCCGGTCGATGACGCCCTCCAGCAGGCGGCCGTCGTCGCGGTGCAGGAACGGCACCTCCCGCTCGACGGTGGCGCCCTCCGGGTACGCGTCGCGGCTGAGCGCCCGGCGGATCGCGGGCGTCGCCAGCCAGGCGCGGAAGCGCCGGCGCAGCGCCTCCACCGCGTCGCCGTCCATGCCGGGCGCCGCGCGCCGCGCCAGGGCGTGCAGCGCGTCGTCGGCGGGCACGCCGTCCTCGATCCAGCCGATCTGCTCCAGCCAGGCGTGCGCGAGCGTGCCGTGCTCCGCGGCGTCCAGATCCAGCCGCAGCAGCGCGCGCAGCTCCACCCGCGGGCCGCCGGCCAGCGCGGAGGGCGTCACCTGCACCCGCGGCTTGCCCGCGCGGCCGCTCGCCAGCAGCACGACCGGTGCGTCCTCGCCGGCGGCCCCGGCCTCCGCGGCGGGCGAGGGCCGCGCCTGCGCAGCGCGTGCGGCCGCGCGCTCCGCCCGCACCCGCAGGTGCCAGTCGGGGTTGCCGCTCTCGTGCAGCACGGCGCCCTCCGTCGCGGGCGCGTCGGGCGCGAGCGCGTGGCGGACGAGCCGCGCGCCGCTCTTCGCGCTGCCCGCACCGCTCCTGCCGTCGGGCTTCACCAGCACGTACAGCGCGTGGCGGGCGCGGGTGAGCGCCACGTAGAGGCCGCTCAGCGCGTCGCGCCAGCCGGCGGCCTCCGCCTGCTCCGCGGCGCCGTGCAGCTCCGGCGCGTCGGGGAAGAGCGCGCGCTTCGCCTCGCCGAGGTAGGGGAAGACGCGGGTGACGCGGCCGGCGGCGTGCGGGCGATAGGCGAGCGAGCGGCCGGGCCGGCTCGCCAGCGAGGCGTCCAGCTCGGGCAGCACCACGAGGTCGAACTCCAGCCCCTTCGCCTGGTGCACCGTCATCACGCGCACGTCGGCCGCGCTCGGGTCCTCCACGCGCTCGGCCTCGACGACGCGCACGAAGTCGGTGGCGCGCAGCGTGGCGCGCGCGTCGTGGCGGTGGCCCAGCTCCGCGAGCTGCGCCAGCCGGCGCCGCTCGCGCGGCTCGCAGAGCGGCGCCATCCGGCGCGCGAGCGCGTGCAGCGTGCGGCCGTAGCCCTCCTCCAGCAACTGCCGGCGCAGGCGGTGCGCGGCGTGCCGCGCGGCGCGGTCATCGTCGTGGTGGGGCAGGCCGACGAGCTCGCCCAGCGGCGTCTGCGCGACGTGGAAGCGCGCGACGCGGTCGCCGGGGTGGTCGGCCAGGCGCAGCAGCGCGAGCACGGCGGAGGCGGCGGGCGAGTCGGTGAGCGGGTTGCCGCCCTCCTCGCTGGCGGCGACGCCCAGCCGCCGCAGCTCCAGCATGACGCGCGCGACCGTGCGGTTGCGGCGTGTGAGCACGCCGACGGAGCAGCCGGGCGCCTGCTGGCGCAGCTCGCGCACCAGCTCGGCCGCGCGGCGGCAGAGCAGCGGCCGGTCCTCGCCGGTGCCCGCGTCCGCCGGCCCCACCTGCAGGCAGACGTAGCCGTCGAGCGGCTTCGCCGCCTGGTGCGGCGCGAACGCCGCCCGCCACTCGGCCGCCACCCGCCGCGCGAGCGCGTCGTCGGCGAGCACGGGGTTTTCCTCGATGCGCGCGAAGACGCGGTTGACGGCGTCGAGCACCACCGGGCTGGAGCGCCAGCTCCGCGCGAGCGTGTCGCGCGCGAGGCCGTAGCGCTCGCCGACGTGGCCGACGAGCAGCGGCTCGCCGCCGCGCCAGGCGTAGATCGACTGCTTGGGGTCGGCGACGACGACGGCCGCGCGCTCGCCCGCCGCGTCGGCGAGCAGCTCGCGCACCAGCGGCTCCAGCGCCTCCCACTGCGCGAGCGAGGTGTCCTGGAACTCGTCGAGCAGCACGTGCTGCACGCGCGCGTCCAGCCGGTAGTGCAGGTCGGGCCGCGCGCAGAGCGCCGGCGGGCCGCCGAGCCGGCGGGTGACGTCGCCGAAGCCGACGGCGAGCGCCTCGCGCTGCGCGCGTTCCACCGCGCCCGCCAGGCGCTGCGCCAGGCGCCCCATCGCGCGGGCCTGCCGCGCGACGCCGGGCGCGACGCCGTGGCGCGCCAGTTCGGCCGCCTGCGCCATCAGCGCGCACACGGCGTCGGGCACCGGCTGACCGCAGTAGCTGCCGCCCTCCAGGCGCGCGCTGCGGAAGAGCGTGGCCTCGACGAGCGCGTCCCAGTCGCCCGCGCGCAGCGCCGCGGCCGTGCCCGCTAGCGCCTTCGCCCAGCGGGCGTCGGGCTTGCCCGCCTTCGTCCGCGGCCCCTCGGCCGCCTCGCACGCCGCGGCCAGCCGTTCGCAGTGCGCCGCCAGGCCGGCCGGCGCGGCGCCGACGCACGCATCCAGCCCCGCCCAGGCGTCGGCGGCCTGCGGGTCCAGCGCGTGGTGCAGGGCGAGCAGCTCCTCGGCGCGGGCGAGCACGGCGTCGTGCACCGAGCGCGCGGCGTCCTTCGCCGCCAGGCCGCGCACCAGCTCGATCAGCTCGGCGGCGTCGGCCTCGGCGAGCACGGTGTGCAGCGCCTCGGCGAGCACCTGCCGGGTGGTGGCCGGGTCGGCGATGCTCCAGCCGGGCGGCAGCCCCGCCTCGTCGGCGAAGCCGGCGGCGGTGCGCACGAAGAAGGCGTCGAGCGTGCCGACGTTGAGCCGGTGCAGCTCGCGGATCACCTCGCGCAGCAGCGCGAGCCAGCCGTCGGGCGTCGCGATGTGGGGCGAGGCGGGCGGCAGCGCCGTGTGGGCGGCCAGCTCCGCGGCGGCCCCGTCGTCGAGCGCGGCGGCGGCCAGCCGCGCGAGCACGCGCTCCAGGATCTCGCCCGCGGCCTTGCGGGTGAACGTCGCGGCGAAGATTGTCTCCGGCCGGTGCCCGGCGGCCAGCAGCGCGAGGATGCGCGAGGAGATGCGGAACGTCTTGCCCGTCCCCGCCGAGGCGAGCACCAGCTCGCGCGGCAGCGCGCCCGGCGCCGAGGCCGCGCCCGGCACGGACGGGCGGATCGTCGCAGTCTGCGTGGCGCCGCTCACTGGTCGTCCTCCTGCGCGGCGGCGCTCTCCAGGTAGCCGACGCCGAGCAGCGCGGCGAGCGGGGTGTCGCGGTAGCCGGCGGCGCGCGCGGCGTCGTAGCGGAAGGCGTTCTCCCGCACCAGTCGCACGGCGTCACGCGCGCACTCGTCGGCCTCCACCAGCTCGTCCGGCGTCCAGTCGGCGAACGCGGCGCCGGCGCGCTCCACCTCGCAGGGCAGCACCACGTAGCCGAGCCGGACGCGCTCGGGCGGCTCGGGGCAGGGCGCGCGGCCGGCGGCGTCGCGGACGTGCGACAGCAGGTGGCGGTAGAGCGGCAACTGCAGGTCCACCCAGCGGCGCTCGCCGCCCCGGCCGGCGCGGTGCGTGTCCTCCGGCGGCTCGCCGCGGTCGCCCGTCTTGTAGTCGAAGAGCGCCCACTCGCCGCGGCCAGCGTGGTGGTCGATGCGGTCGATGCGGCCGTGCAGCCGGAACGCCGCGCCGTCGACGAGGAACGGCGCGCCGTCCTCCGGCGTGGCGCACTCGACGCCGACCGTCCGCCAGCCCTCGGCGACCCAGCCGGCCTGCCAGCGCGCGAAGCCGGCGAGCCGCGCGCGCAACTGCTCCACCTGCAGGCGTACCGCCGGCAGCGGCTCGGCGCCGAAGCGCTCGCGCACGAGGTCGTCGAGCAGCAGGTCGAGGGCGTGGCGCACGCGCTCCGCGTCCGTGGCGTGCGCCTCGTCCAGCCGGGCGAAGCGCTCCAGCACCTCGTGCGCGAGGCCGCCGAAGCGCAGGCCGTCCAGCTCGCGCGCGCGGTCGTCCAGCGCGGCGAGCTGCAGTACGTGCTGCAGCGCCCAGGCGTACGGGTCGGCGAGCAGCCCCTTGAAGTCGGTGACGCGCAGGCACGCGCGCGGCGCGGGCGCGCTCAGCACCCGCGTCGTCGGCAGCCGGAAGCAGCTCGCGCCGGCGAGCGCGTCCGCCGCGGGCGAATCCGCCGGCGCGGCGGCGTCCGCCTCGTCCGCGAAGAAGCGGCGGACGCGCTCGGCCAGCGCGCGGCCCTCCACCGCGAACAGCAGCCGGCTGGGCCGCAGCGGGTCGCCGGTGGCGCTGCGGCGGCCGGCGAAGAGGCGGACGTGCTCGCGCGAGCGCAGCAGCGCCGTCAGCTCGTAGGCGTCGCGCGCGTAGCGGTGCGCGTTGTCGGCCAGGCCCAGCCGCGCGCGCAGCGCGTTGGGCAGGAACGCGTGCGCGCTCAGCGACTCCGGCAGGAACGGCTCGTTGAAGCCGGTCACCAGCGCGACCGGCGCGTCGTCCAGCCGCAGCTCCAGCCAGCCGAGCAGCTCCACGGCCGCGTGGTCCGCGTCCGGCGCGAGGGTGGCGCCGCGCAGCTCGTCCAGCAGCAGGCGCAGGGCGGTGGCGGCACTGCAGCGCTCGTCCAGCGCGGGCGGCAGGTGGTGCAGCTCCGCGGCGACGGCGCGCACGCATCGGCAGGCCTCCAGCACGCGGCGCTCGGCCGGGTCGCTGCGGTGCAGCGGCTCGTGGCCGTAGACCTCCACCAGCAGCGCGACGAGCCGGTCCATCCACTCCGAGAGCGGGCGCTCACCGCGCAGGCGCTGCAGCAGGCCGTCCGCGAGCACGCGGCCGAGCGCCTCCACCGCCTCCAGCTCCGGCCGGCCCGCGCCGCCCGCGCCCTCCAGGCGCGAGGGCAGGCGCGCGCTGAAGCAGGCGTCGAGCGGCGCCAGCCAGCCGTCCTCCTGCGTGAGCGCGGGCACGCCGGCCGCCTGCGCCGCCCGGCGCAGCCAGCGGCCGAGGTCGGGGTGGCGCAGCAGCGCGGCGGCGGCGGGGAAGCGGCCGCCGTCCAGGTAGTCGGCGAGCGCAGCGAGCAGCCGCGCCACGGGCGAGCGCTCGGCCGGCGTGCCCTCCGCCAGGTGCGTCGGCACGCCGGCGGCCTCCAACTGCTGCGCCAGGCAGGGCGTGACCTCCGGGTCGGGCACGGCGATCACGATCTCCTCCGCGGCGTAGCGGCCACCCAGCCCGGCCAGCGCGCGCACCACCGCCTGCGCCTGCTCCGCCGGCCGCGCGCAGACGACCACCTGCTCGTCGACGAGCGGCAGTGCGCGCTCGGCCCACGCCTCCGGCCGGATGCAGCCGAGCGCGTCGAAGCCGTGCGCCTCGTCCGCCGGCGCGTGCACCAGCGCGCGCAGCGGCGTGGCCGGCGGCAGCGCCTCCAGCATGCGCCGCAGCACCGACGGCATCTCGGCGATGCCCAGCAGCCACAGCTCGCGCGCGCTGCCGAGCCGGCCGGAGGCGAGCGCGTCGATGCGCGCCAGGTCGCGGTCCGCGAGGCCGAGCGCGGACAGCGCCCCGGCGTACACCGCCTGCGCCTCCGCCAGCACCTGCCAGCGCTCGCCGTCATCGAAGAGCAGCCCCTCCCGGCAGCGCCCCGCGACCTCGGCGAAGCGCAGGCCCGCGCCCGCCACCTCGCGGTGCAGCGCCTGCGCCGTGCGCGCGAGCCGCGCCCAGCCGCGGGCCTCGCCCGCGGCCGGCGCCGCCGGGAAGAGGCGCGCCAGGCGCGGGTGCGCGAGCGCGCGCAGCGCCTGCGCCCACGCCCGCCGCGCCAGCGCGTCGCCGGCCAGCGGCAGCTCCGCCCGGTAGAGCAGCTCCGGCAGTGCGCCGAGCGTGGCGACCTGCGGCGGGCGCAGGCGCAGGCGCCGGCGCTCGGCTTCGTCCAGCAGCAGCTCCTTCAGCCGCCGGCCGGCCCGCGCGCCGGGCAGCACCACCGTCGCCTCGTCGAGCCGCAGCTCGTCGCCGCGCGCGTAGTGCTCGGCCAGGTGCGCGGCGGCGCTGGCGAGCGCGGCGCGCGCCCAGCCCAGGAAGACGCGCTCGGCGGCGCGGTCGGCGCCCTCGCGCCGCGGCAGCAGCACGGTCGCGCCCATTGCTCAGGCCTCGACCGCGAGCAGCACGTCGTCCTCCAGCGCCGGCGCGAGACCGGCGCCGCCCAGCAGCAGCACCTCCGCCTCCGGCGCGGGCAGCTCCTCCACCGTCTTCAGCCTGCGGCCCATCACGCGCGTGCGCTGCTGCGCGTCCTCCACGACGTTGCTGGCCTCGTGCAGCTTCCTGTGCACCTTGTCCAGCACCGCGCCGAACTTGCCGAACTCCGTCTTCACCGCGCCCAGCACGCTCCACACCTCGCTGGAGCGCCGCTCGATGGCCAGCGTGCGGAAGCCCATCTGCAGCGAGTTCAGCAGCGCGGCCAACGTCGTCGGCCCGGCGACCACCACCCGGTACTCGCGCTGCAGCGCCTCGACCAGCCCCGGCCGGCGGATGACCTCGGCGTAGAGTCCCTCCGTCGGCAGGAACATGATGCCGAACTCGGTGGTAGCGGGCGGGTCCAGGTACTTGCCGCAGATCTCTCGCGCGCCGCCGCGGATGCGCAGCTCCAGCTTCTTCGCCGCGGCCTCCGCGGCGAGCGCGTCGCCGCGCTCCTGCGCCTCCACGAGCAGCAGATAGTCCTCCTGCGGGAACTTCGCGTCGATCGGCAGCCAGACGCACGACGTGCTCTCGGCGTCGCGGCCGGGCAGCCGGATGGCGAACTCCACGCGCTCGGCGCTGCCCGCGCGCGTGGCGACGTTCACCTCGTACTGCTCGCGCGTGAGCATCTGCTCCAGCAGCCCGGCGAGCTGCACCTCGCCCCAGGTGCCGCGCACCTTCACGTTCGTGAGCACGCGCTTCAGGTCGCCCACGCCGCTGGCCAGCGTCTGCATCTCGCCCAGCCCCTGGTGCACCTGCTCCAGCCGCTCGCTGACCAGGCGGAAGCTCTCGCCCAGCCGCTGCTCCAGCGCGCCCTGCAGCTTCTCGTCGACGGTGGCGCGCATCTGCTCCAACTGGCCGGCGTTGTCGTCGCGGATCTGCTGCAGCTTGCCCTCGACCGCCGCGCGCAGCGCCTCCAGCCGCTGCTCGTTGCTCTCGGTCAGCCGCGCCAACTGCGCCGCGAAGCCGTCCAGTTGCGCCTTCTGCAGCGTGGAGAGCTGGCCCATCGCCCTCAGCACCGAGTCGTTGAGCCCCCTCACCGAGCCGCCGACCTCCTCGCGCAGCTCGCGCGACTGGCGGGCACCCTCCTCGCGCCCGCGCCCGATCTCCTCGCGCAGCGCGCGCTCGCTGCGCTCCTGCGCCTTCTCCAGCGCCTCGAAGCGCGGCGCGAGCGGCGTAGGATCGAGCGTGGCACGGCGGCGCAGCAGCACCAGCAGCAGCACCAGGTTCAGGCCGAGGAGCAGCAGCACGGAGAGCAGCAGCGCCGTGGTCATACGGGGGTGTGGCTGGAGGGGACCCCGACCAGTGGGGGCGGGGCCGGCACTCCGCCACCGCGGGGTGGCCGTGCGCCGGGGAACAGGTGAATAGCGGGCGCGGGCCGCGCCGGCCAGCGCCGGCGTTTCTTCGGGAGGGCGGGTCGCCGAAGATGCTCCGAATATCGGCGCGAGCAGGACGCAGGAGGAGCGGCAGGCGGCACCCGGCTCTGCACGGGAGTCGCGGCTGTCACGGCCGTGGTCACCCCGGTTCCGGTGAGGTGGTTCCGTCCTCCGCCGCTACGCGGGCCCGGGTAACGGTGCGCGAGGTCTTGGCACGTTCACCGGCCTGGGCCCCGGCGGCTGGGTGGTCCGGTGCATCGCGCAGCGATGCAGCGCCAGCCGCGGCAGTAGTCCGCTGCACGCGCAGCGTGCAGCGCCATGACTGCGCCAAGCCGCCCTTGGGCGGCTACCCCCGGCAGATACGGGGTTCAGCCCGCGCAGTAGCCCCTGCACCCGAGCCCCGGTCCCCCGACCCCCGCTGCTTCCGGTTCAGTGGAGTGCGGCGGCCAGCCTGCTGTCCTCGTGCTCGAAGGCCGTTTCCATCCGCTCGATCTCCGCCGCCCCGACGCCACAGCGCGCCGCCTCCTGCCGCCAAGTGCGCACCGCGGCGTGGACCTCGCCGACGACCCGCCGCGCCGCCGCGGCCGCGAGCCCGAAGTGCGGCGCCACCTCCAACGCGTGCTCCAGCGAGGCGGTCACGTCCCTGTCCTCGGTGATCGCCGTCGAGAGCACGCGCGGCTTCACGTCCGTTGGCACCGGGTTGAGGTCATAGGCCGGCGAGAGCCGCCAGCCGCGCGGGCCCGCATAGATGAAGGCGTGGTTGCGCAGGTGGTCATCGGTGTTCGAGATCAGGACGTTGAAGACGATGCGGCGCCAGAGCGCCGCCAGGTCCTCCGCCACCGCGGCGCCGATCGGCCGCAGCGCGTCGGCGATCTCCAGGTAGCTGCGCAACTCGCGGTCGTTCGCGCCCAGCGCACTCATGGCCGAGAGGAACGGCACCCGCTGGCTGCCTGCCCGGTCGAAGCGGCGTACGAGCAGCACCTCGCGCTTCAGCACCGTCTCCATCCGCGACTCCGGCACCGCGATGCCGGCCTTCCTCGCCAGCGTCAGCGAGGCGGCCTCCCAGCGCACCACGTCGTAGTCGTCTGCCTTCGCCGGGAACTTGGCGATGAGCAGCGCCCCGTCGGGCGCGCGCACCGACGCCTTCGGCCGGGCTCCGCCCAGCGAGGAGCCGGGCGCGAGCAGCAGCCGCAGGTCCTCGGCGGTCTCCTCGGCGTCGAGCACCCGCGTGGCGGCATGCAGCAGCCGTGGCAGCTCCACCAGCGGCGGCACCGAGGCCCCGCCGCTCTCGGCCAGGAACGGCCCGTCGTCGTCCGCCTTGAAGCGCAGCGCGCCCTGTCTCGCTTCGTCGGAGACGCCGAGCAGGTAGTCCAGCTCGCGCAGGGCGCGTGGCGAGCGCCGCTCGGCCTTCGCCCGCTGCCGCTCGGCGCGCGCGAGCAGCGTGCGGCCCCAGCGGTCGGGCGCGGAGTCGCCGATCGCGCCGAAGAGCGCCTGCCCGGCCCGGGTGTGGAAGGGGCCGGCATAGAGCTGCAGCGCCGGGTCCAGCGCGAAGCGCTCCGCGAAGCCGAGCCACTCCGGGTCGTACTCGAAGGTGGTACTCTCGCGGCCGCGCGAACTGGTCACCCAGAGCCGGCCCGCACGGCGGCTGGCGCCGCACAGGTCCACATACACGTAGGCCGCCGGCGCGCTCATGCGGGACCCGCGGGCGAGTCCGGCCGGCCGCGGTGCACACGCTTGGGCAGCCGCTCCGCCTCCAGCGCGAGCCCGACCTCGTCCGTGCTGGCATCGGCGAGCATCGCCAGCCGCTCCACCATGCCCAGCACGTAGAGCACAGTGGCATAGACGCCCATCGAGACGCCCGCGTCACCGCGCTCCACCTTGGCGAGCGTCACGTGCGAGGTCAGCGCCCGCTCGGCCAGCAGTGCGGCCGGGATACGCCGGCGGCGCCGGGCGTCGCGGATGTCCGCGCCCAGCTTGCGCAGTGCGCGCGTCACAGGCAGCGGCAGGGGAGGGGTGGTTCGTCCCATCTGACGATACTCTTTCGGGGTGCGCGCGTAACCGAAAGAGTATTTTAACCTCAGACCCGTGCAGCGCAAGAATGCGTCGTGCGCGGTCTCGCTTGACCTCCGCGCGCACACGACTGCTCAGCGCGGCCGGCCGGCGGGGCGCGCCCACGCCGCAGCGCGCCGCTTCCTGCCGCCAGGTGCGCCCCGTGGCCCTGGCGCCGGGCACGGCCGTGCGCTAATCGCTGGCACCGCGCGCCCCGCCGCTGCGTAGGGCAGGGCGCGGGTGCAGCACACGCCCGCCCTCCTTCGTGCCGCGCGGCGGCCGCCCATGTAAACCTCTCGCCGACGGGCGGCGTCCTAGAAGCGGCCGATGGGAGAGGAACCCACCCCCGATCCGGATCCAGCGATGCAGGCAGGCAGTGTGGTGGGGATCCCGGACGCCTCCGGCCTCCCACCGGTGGTGCAGCGGGCCCAGAACGGCGACATGGCGGCCTTCGAGCAGCTCTACCGCGAGAACGTCGGTCGTGTCCACGCCCTGTGCCTGCGCCTCTCGGCCGACGCGGCGCGCGCCGAAGAACTCACGCAGGACGTCTTCGTCCGCGCCTGGGAGAAGCTGGGCAGCTACCGCGGGGAGAGCGCGTTCTCCAGTTGGCTGCACCGCCTGACGGTGAACGTGGTGCTCAACCAGCGGCGCTCCGACGGCCGCCGCACGGCGCGCGTGCTGGAGGTGGAGGACCTGACGGTCTACGAGACCCCGCCGGAGCACACGCCGTTGGCCGACCCGCTGGACCTGGAGCGCGCGATTGCGCAACTGTCGCCGGCCGCCCGCAGCGTTTTCGTGCTGCACGACGTGGAGGGCTACCGGCACGAGGAGATCGCCCGGCTCACCGGCCGGGCGGAGGGAACCTGCAAGGCGCTGCTGCACCGCGCCCGGAAGACGTTACGCGAGGCACTGGCATGACGACGCATCCCGAGCTGTTCGAGCGGCTGAACGACTGGGCGGACGAGGCGCTGCCCGAGGCCGAGCGCGACGCACTGGAGCAGCACCTGGCCGAGTGCGCGCCCTGCCGCGCCGAGGCCGCCGCGCTCGCCGCCCTCAAGGCCGAGGCCGCCGCGCTGCCGCGCGAGCTCGCGCCGCCGCGCGACCTGTGGGCCGGCATCGCGGAGCGCATCGAGGGCAGCCGCGTGATCGACCTGAACGAAGCCCGGCAGACGAGCCCCGCGCGGGCCGCGGCCTGGCGCCGCTGGGGCCACTGGCCGCTGCTGGCCGCCGCGGCGGTGACACTGGTCGTCGCCTCGTCGGCCGTCACCACCGCGCTGCTGCGTCAGCAGGGCGACGCGCCGGTGGCCACGCTGCCGCCAGTGCAGGTGGCGCCGCAGCCGGTGCCCGGCACCGTGCTGGCCGCCTTCCGCCCGGCCGAGGCGCAGTACCGCGAGAGCATCGAGGTGCTGCGCGCCACGCTGGAGGCGGGCCGCGGCCGGCTGACGCCCGAGACCGTCGCGACGCTGGAGCGCAACCTGGCGCTCATCGACCAGGCCATCGCCGAGTCGCGCGCCGCCCTGCAGCGCGACCCGAACAGCCGCGCCCTGCTGGAGCTGCTCAACGGCGCCTACGCGCAGAAGGTGGAGGTGCTGCAGCAGGCGGTGCAACTGCAGGTGCAGACGTGAGCAGGGGTCGGGGGTCGGGGAACGGCAACGCCCCTGACCCCTGGAGTTGAAGTGGCAGTCCCCTGACCCCCGACCCCTGACCCCCGACCCCATTACCCCAGGCGAGAGGAGCCTACCATGAGACGTAGCGTCGTCGCGACCACCACGTTGATGCTGCTGTTGACCGCCGGCAGCGCCGCCGCGCAGCGCCGTGTGGACGAGCGCGTCGCCACCCCGGCGACGGGCGTGGTCGAGGTCCACAACGTCGCCGGCTCGGTGCGCGTCACCGGCTGGGAGCGCAACGAGGTGCAGGTCACGGGCACGCTCGCGCCGCAGGTGGAGCGGCTGGAGGTCACGCCCAGCGGCGACCGGGTGGTGGTGCGTGTGGTGACGCCGCGCAACGTGCGCCGCCTGGAGGACAGCGACCTGGAGGTGCGCGTGCCGGTGCGCAAGGACCTGCACGTCCGCACCGTCAGCGCCGACGTGGACGTGGGCGAGGTACGGCCGGGCGAGGTGCGGGTGGGCTCCGTCAGCGGCGAGGTGCGCGTGCGGGCCGAGGTCCGCTCGCTCGCCGAGGTCGAGTCGGTCAGCGGCGACGTGACGGTGGAGGCGGGCGCCGCCGAGGTGCGCGCCAAGTCCGTCAGCGGCGACGTGCGCGTGCGCGGCGGCCGGCGGCTGCAGCTCGGCACGGTCAGCGGCGACGTGCAGGCGCAGAGCGACGCGCTGGAGCTGGGCCGCTTCGAGTCCGTCTCGGGCGAGGTGAGCTACAGCGGCGCACTGGCCGCCAACGCCACCCTGGACGCGCGCAGCCACAGCGGCGACGTGACGCTGCGCCTGCCGGAGCGTGTCGCCGCCGACTTCAACGCACAGAGCTTCAGCGGCGACATCTCCAACGCCTTCGGCCCCGCGGCGGAGCGCGAGAGCCGCTACGGGCCGGGCCGCAAGCTGCAGTTCTCCACCGGCCGCGGCGCGCGCGTCTCGGCGCAGACGTTCAGCGGCGACGTGCGCCTGCTGCGGCGCTGAGGCCGCGTTGGTTGCGGTGCACCTCACTTTTCCGGACCGACCATGATCGCGCACCTCGCCGTGCTCGGGCTGCTCACCCTCTCGCAGAACGGCGGCGGCCCGCACCAGATGCAGGCCCGCCGCATCGCGCCGCCGCAGCTCGCCCCCGTGCTCGACGGCCGGCTGGACGATGTGGTCTGGGCGCAGGCGGACTCGGTCAGCGGCTTCACGCAGCGCGAGCCGGACCCCGGCCAGCCCTCTCGCTTCCGCACCGTCGCGCGCGTCGTCTTCGACGACCACGCCGTCTACGTCGCCCTCCACGCCTTCGACCCCGAGCCGCAGAAGATCGTCGCGCAGCTCACCCGCCGCGACGAGGGCAGCCCCTCGGACTGGCTCTGGGTCGGCTTCGATTCGCGCTTCGACCGCCGCACCTCCTACTGGTTCGGCGTCAACCCGGCGGGCGTGAAGATGGACTTCTTCAACGCCGACGGCGGACGCGGCGACGACCTGACCTGGGACGCCGTCTGGGACGTCGCCACGCAGCGCGACTCCAGCGGTTGGACGGCCGAGTACCACATCCCGCTCTCGGCGCTGCGCTTCTCCACCGCGGGCGAGGGCACCTGGGGCTTCCAGGTCTCGCGCATGGTGCAGCGCGTGAAGGAGCAGTCGTTCTGGGCGCCCGTGCTGCCCAACGACCCCACGCTGGTGGCGCGCTTCGGTGAGCTGCGCGGCCTGACCGGGCTGCGCCCGCCACGCCGGCTGGAGGTGATGCCCTACACCGTCACCAGCCTGACCGGCGAGCCGGCCGACGCGGGCGACCCGTTCCACTCCGGCACGCGCTGGGGCCGCAGCGTGGGGCTGGACGTGAAGTACGGCCTGACCTCCAACCTCACCCTCGACGCCACTTTCAACCCAGACTTCGGGCAGGTGGAGGCCGACCCCTCGCAGGTCAACCTCAGCGCCTACGAGACCTTCCTCGCCGAGCGCCGGCCGTTCTTCAACGAGGGCTCCGAGATCTTCCGCTTCGGCCTGGGCCTGGGCGACGACAACAACGAGCAGCTCCTCTACTCGCGCCGCATCGGCCGCGCGCCGCACGGCAGCCCGGATACGCCGGAGGGCGGCTTCCGCGACGTGCCCACCCAGACGACGATCCTGGGCGCCGGCAAGCTCTCGGGCCAGCTCGGGCGCGGCTGGTCGCTCGGCGCGCTCGGCGCGGTGACCGCCGAGGAGCGCGCGCGCCTCAGCGACGGAGCCGGCGCACGCAGCGAGCCGGTCGTGGAGCCGCTCAGCTCCTACTCGGTGCTGCGGCTGAGGCGCGAGCTGAACGCCGGCCGCACCCAGGTCGGGCTCATCGGCAGCGCCGTCGCCCGCAGGCTGGACGGCACCGGCATGGACGAGCTGCGCTCCAGCGCGCTCGTCGGCGGCGTCGACTTCGCGCACCGCTGGGCCACCGACCAGTGGCTGCTCAGCGGCTCGCTGCTCGGCTCGCGCATCGGCGGCAGCGCCGAGGCGATCCTGGACGCGCAGGAGTCCTCCGTGCGCTACTTCCAGCGTCCCGACGCCGACCACCTGCAGGTCGACTCCAGCGCCACCGTGCTCTCCGGCTGGGCCGCGAAGTACGAGCTGAGTAACCTCGGCGGGCGCTGGCGCGGCGGCGTGCTGGGCGTGGTGCGCTCGCCCGGCTTCGAGGCCAACGACCTCGGCTACCAGCGCGAGGCGGACCAGATCTTCAACGTCGTCTGGGCCGGCTACCGCAACCCGAACCCGGACCGCCGGGTGCGCGGCCGCGGCCTCAACACGAACCTCTGGCACGAGCAGAACTTCGGCGGGCAGCGCACCGCGCTGGGCAGCAACCTCAACGGCTGGGTGCAGTTGCGCAACTACTGGTACCTGCGCGGCGGCGTCAACCACGACCTCTCGTCGTGGGCGCCGCGCGCGCTGCGCGGCGGGCCGGCCGTCCGCTTCCCCACCAACACCGGCGGCTGGCTCGGCTTCAACACCGACGACCGCAAGCCGCTGCGCCTGGGGCTGACGCTGCAGGGCGGCGTGCGCCAGGAGGACGCCGGCCACGACCTCTACACCTCGCTCGACACGCGCTGGCGGCTGAGCCCCAGCGTCTCGTTCTCGGCCGCGCCATTCTACTCGCTCAACCACGACGGCTGGCAGTACGTCGACCGGCTGGACGACGACGCCGGCGCGCCGCACTACCTCTTCGGCGAGCTGGACCAGCGCACCTTCGGCGTGGACCTGCGCCTGAACCAGACGTTCACGCCCACGCTCAGCTTCCAGTTCTTCGCGCGCCCGTTCCTCAGCGCCGGCCGCTACGTCGCCTTCCGCGAGGTGCGCGACGCGCGCGCCGAGCGCTTCTCGGAACGCTTCCGCACCTACGCCGCCGGCGAGGTGCGCCGCACGCAGCAGGGCGATGACCGCACGGTGACGCTCACCCCCGCCGCCGGCCCCGTGCTGGAGTTCGGCGATCCGGACTTCAACGTGCGGGACTTCAAGCTCAACGCCGTGCTGCGCTGGGAGTATCGACCCGGCTCCACCTTCTTCGTCGTCTGGTCGCACGACCGCGGCGGCGACGGCGAGCCCGGCCGCTTCCGCCTGCGCCGCGACCTCGACGACCTCTTCCGCGAACCCGCCACCAACGTGCTGCTGCTCAAGGCGAACTGGTGGATGAAGATGTAGCGGCGGCTGTCGGCTGTCGGGGCTGCCAGCTACCGGCTGCCAGCTACCGGCTGCCGGCAACAGCGGCCCTCACCCCCCGGCCCCCTCTCCCAAGTCGGGCGATGCATTGCCCACATCTGGATAAACCGGAACGCCGGGCTCCTCCAGGCGGCTGAAGCCGCAGCTACGACGACACCAAGCCCGCCTGCGCGGGCTGGTCTGCTCATGGCAGATACCAGCCCGCGCAGGCGGGCTTCGCGCCGTCGTTGCCGCGGCTTCAGCCGCCTGGTGCGGGGCCGGGGGGTGAGGGCCGACGTTGCCGGCAGCCGGTAGCCGGCAGCCGGTAGCCGGGGTAGGGTGGAAGGCCGGCGCGGCGGAGACCCTACTTCTTCCGCTTCCGGTTCCGCTTGCGGGACTGGCGCGCTAGCTTGCGTTTGGCTTTCGCCTGGTTGACGGGGCGGGACGACGAGCCGGGCGACGGGCGTGAGGCCAGGCGCTCCCGCAGCAGCGAGGCGAGCGGCTCGAGTTCCGGATGGAGCGGAGGCCGAACCGTGCGCCGCTCCGGGAGCAGGCCGAGGTCCACCTGCACGTCCTCCCAGTCGCCGCGCAGGGCTATGTCCACCCGGTCGGCGGCGAACGCCTCCTCCATCAGCGGCGCGGCCTCGCGGGCACCCAGCTCGACGAGCACGTGGATCAGGTGCGCGTTCAGGAGCTTGTCCTGCCGATACCACTTGCCCAACTGCCGCGTCAGCGCCGCGACCACCGCCTCGCGCGCCGACGGGTCTGCCTCGGCGATCTTCTCCAGCGCGGAGGTGCTGGCTACGCGCGCCCACAGCGCGTGCGTGCTGCCCGCCAGGAACTCGGCCAGGGGCGGGATCGCCGCCGCGCCGATCCTGGCGAAGACGACCGGCAGCTCCTCCAGCGCCCAGTCCTCGTCCGCCAGCTCGTCGAGCATGCCCAGCAGCGGCTCGACCGCCGCCTCGGCGCGCAGTTGCCCCAGCGCGCGCCAGGCGTGCAGCGGCGCCCAGATCTCCGGCCCCTCGCCGCCCGAGAACCACAGCTCCATGTCGGTCGCCAGGCGGATCAGTTCGGGGATGTGCTCCGCACCCAGGCCGTACTCGGCCGGATAGTCGGGCCAGGGGCGTTGCCGCGCGCGCTCCTCGCCCGGGGCGAGGAGCCGGTCGACGGGCGGCGCGTAGGGCGTGCTCGTCTCCATGACGGGTCGCGGGTCGGGGTGAAGGCGCCGCTGGCGGGGGAGGACGGCGTCCGGCCGCAGGTCAGCAGCTCGCCCGCACTCGCGCGCAGGAGCCGGGCCACGAAGCACCCGCGGCCGTTGCCGCGTCGGCGAGTGCCTCGAGTCTCGCTTCAGAACTGCGCCCGCACCCCCACGCTCAGCGTGCGGCCCGGCAGCACGGTGATGTCGTCGGGCTCGCCGCGCTGGTGGTTGAGCAGGTTCTCGCCGGTGAGCAGCAGGCGGGCGTCGCGCGGCAGGCGCAGCTCGACGCTGGCGCGCAGGCGCGTGTTGCCGTCGTAGCGCCGCCAGTAGTCGCGCAGCCGGTCGCCGAGGGTGGGCAGCATCGGCCGGCGCACGTCCTCCAGGTCTCGCGCGAGCGCGAGGCGGTCGTAGTTGATCCAGTCGCGGGCGCGATAGGCGGTGAGCACGCCGGACCAGCCGCCCGCCGCCCAGCCGGCCGTCAGGCTCAGCGTCTGCGCCGGCACCTCCAGCATGCGGTCGCCGGGGCGCAGGTCGCCGGTGTAGCCCTCGGCCAGCGCGCGTACGCGGCTGTCCACCTGCGCGAAGCCGCCGGCCAGCGAGAGCCGGCCGGCGCTGGCGGTCGCCTGTGCCTCCCAGCCGCGGTTCTCGATCTGGCCGACGTTCTCCAGTTCGTAGACGACGTGCCGGCGGCGCGGCAGCGTGGTGCCCGGCGCATCCGGCAGGCGTGGCACGCGCTGGAGCAGCCCGGAGGCCGTCTGGTCGAAGCGCGTCACCTGCAGCGAGAGCGCGCGGCCGAATTGCAGGTCCAGCCCGGCCTCGACGCCGGCCTGCTCCTCCGGCGCGAGGTCGGCGAGGCGGGTCTGCGTGCGCGAGCCCGGCCAGAGCGCGCCGCGCGTGGCGCTGCTCACCGGGCGGATGCCCTCGCCGTAGGCGGCGCGCAGCTTGAGCGAGAGGTCGCCGCGGCCGCCCACCAGGCTGGCGCCCAGCACCGGCAGAGCGGCGAGCTGGCTGCGGGCGCGGGGGCCCTCGTGGCGCTCCAGCCGCACGCCGCCGGTCAGGAACGCGGCGTCGCGCAGGCCGGTGGTGAGCTGCGCGAGCGCCGCCGTGCTCGTCTGCCAGCCGCTGGTGCCGCTCGCCGCCACGCCGGCGGCGAGCGCCTCGCGCAGCGCCGCGTGCTCGGCGCCGAGCAGCAGCGTGGCCGAAGCGCGCGCGGCTTCGCCCAGGCGCGCGGTGCTGCCGAGCCGCAGCGTCAGGCGGTCGGCCTGGCTGGGCGGCGCGGTGGTGGTGTTGGCGATCAGGTCGGCCAGCAGCGTGCCGGTCTCCGGCACCCCGTCCAGCCGCGCGCCGTCGAGGCCGGCGACGAGCGTGTGCGTCCAGCGCTCACCGGGCAGGTAGGTCAGCGAGCCGCCCAGCGTATACTGCCGCACCGCCTGCTCCGCGCGCGCGGAGTCCGCGGCGGGGCGCGCGTTGCCCGCGCCCGGCGCGCCCGGCATGCCGGGCATCCCGGCCGGCAGCGCCGGCAGCAGCGGGTTCTCCGGCACGCGAGCGTCGGCGGCGTAGAAGCGCGCGGTGCCGGTGACGATGGTGCGCGCGCCGACGCGTCGCGCGCTGCCGCTGGCCGTGAGGTGGCGCGTGTAGCCGTCGGGCACGGTGGCGTCCGCGCGGCCGGCGGCGAGGCTCAGCGCCAGCGAGCGGCCGCCCGAGCCGGCCTGCAGCGCCAGCGCGTGCTCCTGCGCGAGCGCGGCGCGCGGCGCGTACGCCGTCTGCGCCAGCCCGACGTCGCTGCGCAGGCTCAGGCGCGGCGCGCCGTCGGCGGTACCGGCGGTGCGGCTGACGACGTTGATGACGCCGCTGATGGCGTCGGTGCCGTAGAGCGCCGCACCCTGCGGGCCGCGGATGACCTCGATGCGCTCGACCGACTCCGGCGCGAACTGCGCCGCGAGCAGCGGGTTGGCGACCTCGATGCCGTCGATGAAGACCTTCGGGTAGCTCAGCCCGAACGAGCTGGCGCCGCGGACGCTGCCGTAGCGCAGCAGCGCGCTCGTCGGCGAGGGCTCCCACACCCACACGCCCGGCACCAGGCTGTTGAGCACCTGCGCCACGCTGCCGGCGCTGGAGGCGCGCGCGAGCTGTGCGGAGCGGATCACCTCCAGCGCCACCGGCACCGCGCGCTGCGGGGTGCCGGCCGCGCTGCCGGTGACGACGATGCGGTCGAGCGCGAGCGTCGGCACCTCGTCCGCGTCGCGCGGCACCGCCGCGGCTGCCCCACGCCCCGGCGCCAGCACCACGTGGTCGGCCGCGACGACCACCGGCTCGACGGCGCTGCCCTGCAGCAGCGCGCGCAGCGCGTCGCCCAGCTCCACGCCGTCGTAGGCCACGCAGACGCGCCGGCTGAGCGGCAGCAGCTCGCCGCTGTAGGAGAGGCGGACGTGTGCGCCGGCGGCGAGCCGGTCCAGCGCACTGCGCAGCGAGACGTCGCGCGCGTGCAGGCTGACGCGGCGGTCCAGAGGTGCGGGCCAGGCCGCCGCAGCGGTGCCCGCCAGGCCGGCAGCCGGCGGCGCCCGCTCGCAGGTGGGCGCGGCATGCAGCGGCGGCGCCGCGAGCAGCAGCGCCGCCGCGGCGAGCCCGACGCCCGCGCGGGCGCGTGCGGTCACGGCCGCTCCTCCGTGCGGCGCAGCACGGCGGTGTCGCCGCGCATCTGCAGCTCCGCGCCGAGCGCCAGCGCGATCACGCGCAGCACCTGCGGCGCGGGCTCGCCGGCGAACGAGGCGGTCAGGTGCCGGCCGGTGAGCGCGGGGTCGTCCACCCGCAGCTCGACGCCGTACCAGCGCCGCAGCTCGGCGGCGACGCGCTCCAGCGGCGCGTCCACGAAGACCAGCTCGCCGCGCGTCCAGGCGAGGTCGTCGTCGAGCGCGGCGGCGCGCTGCGCCACCGCGGCGCGCCCGTCGGGCGGCAGCACGCCGCGGTCGCCGGCCTGCAGCACCACCGCGCCCGCCTGCGCTGCGGCGGCGCTCAGCTCCACCGTGCCCTCGGTGACCGCGACGCGCACCGCGCCGCCGGCGTCCTGCCGCACGGCGAACGCGGTGCCCAGGTCGCGGATCGTCGCCGCGCCGCTGCGCACCACGAACGGGCGCGCCGCGTCGGGCGCGACCTCGAAGTACGCCTCGCCGGCCAGCTCCACCTCGCGCCGCGCCGCGCCGTAGCCGGCGGCCACGCGCAGGCGGCTGCCGGGCCCCAACAGCACGAAGCTGCCGTCGGCCAGCCACAGCGAGTCGCGTTCGCCGACGCCGGTCGCGAACGTCTGCGCCGCCACGGCCGTCACCCCCGCCGGCCCGGCCGGCCGCGTGGCGCGCCAGGTGAAGAGCGCACCACCCGCGAGCAGCACGACGGCGGCAGCGATGCGCAGCGCCCTGCGCGCCCAGGGTTGCGCCGAGGACTGTCCCCACGGCTGCCGTCGCGCGCCGGCGGGCGCGGGCGAGCGGGGGCGCAGCGGCAGCACCCGCGGCTCCGCCTCTGCCATGCGCGTGCGCACGTGCTGCAGCGCGCGCTCCACGTCCACCGGCGGTGGCGCGGCGGCGAAGCTCTGCAGCGCGCGCTGCAACCTGGCGACGGCCTGCGCGCGCTCGGGCTGCTGCGCCAGCCAGCGGCGCACGGCGTCGGCCTCGTCGGCGGGGCTCTCGCCGGCGAGGTAGCGGGCCAGCGCCTCGTCGTCGGCCGGCGCTCCCGCAAACAGGTCGCGTGGTTCGGTTGTCATAGTGACATGGACACCCGAGGCTGCGCCTACCCCTACTGGCGCGGCGCAGGGCATGCTTGCCGAGGCTCGGCGTCAGCGTAAGCTTCAGCGCGAGACCGCGCCATCCCCCCGGTGGCCGCCGCCCCGCGCCCGAATCCGTGATGCCGTGAGCGAACCCGATCTGCTCGCCCGCCTGCGGCAGGGAGACTCCGGCGCCTTCGACCAGCTCTTCCGCGAGCACTACGCCGCGCTCGTCGCCCATGCGGCCCGGCTGCTGCACGAGCGCGCCACCGCCGAAGACCTGGTGCAGGAGGTGATGCTGGAGCTGTGGCGCCGCCGCGCGGCGCTCACGCGGGACGAATCGCTCCGCGCCTATCTCTACCGCGCCACGCGCAACCGCGCGCTCAACCACCTGCGCCACCAGCGCGTGGAGCGGCGGCTCGCCCCCTACGCCGCCGCGCCGGCCGCGCAGGAGCCCGCCGCGCCCGCGCAGCTCGCCGAGGCCGAGATCGACGCCGCCGTGCGCGCGGCCGTCGCCTCGCTGCCCGCGCGCTGCCGCGAGGTCTTCGAGCTGAGCCGCGGCGAAGGCCTGCGCTACGCCGAGATCGCGCAGGTGCTGGGCATCTCGGTGAAGACGGTGGAGGCGCAGATGGGCAAGGCGCTGCGCGTGCTGCGCGACCGGCTCGCGCCCTGGCTGCCCGCCGGGAGCGGCACCGGAGCGCGAGGCGCGTAGGGGTAGCCCGCGGCTCGCGTGTCTGCACAGGTAGAAGCCGCTGCGCTCTGCCGAATGGGTCGGCGTCGCGCGACGGCCCAACCGGAGACGGCCATGACGCCAACCCTTTCCCGAGTGCTCCTCGGCGCGCTGGTGCTGACCAGCGCCGCCTGCTCCGACCCCGCCACCGCGCCGCGCGACGCCAGCGAGCTCACGCCGCAGGAAGCACGCACGCTCGCCTTCGGCGTCACGGCGGCCGGCAGCGATTACGTCGAGGGCCTCGCCTGGGACGACGGCAGCGCCGCCAGCGCGTCGTTCGCCACCGCGGCGGGCAGCGGCGTCGTCGCGCAGTCGCCCGGTGGGCCGGGGCCGATGGGCGGTCCGGGCGGCGGCTGGGGCTGGGGGCTGTGGTGGGGTCGGCACCGCCCGGGCATCCACGGCACCACGACCACCACCGTCGAGCGTACCATGCCCTGCCCGCAGGCCGGCACCACGCGCCGGGTCACGAAGATCACCAGCACCGTGGACACCGTCGCGCGCCGCGGCACGCTCAGCACCGAGTCTACCGAGACGCCGAGCCAGTGCGCCTTCACGGTCGACAGCCTGAACGCGGTGCTGACGACCATCGCCCAGCCGCGCACGGTCATCACCATCACCGGCACCCCGAGCCTGGTGACGAAGACCTCCTCCAGCTACACCTGGTCGCCGCCGCCGGGCTCGAACGGCCGCGGCCGGCTCACGCGCAACCCGGTGACCGGCACCACCACCGGCTCGTTCACCTACACCACCAGCGACAACCGCTCCGGCACCTGCCAGGTCGACCTGGCGATGACCGCAGACCCCAACACGCGCACGCACACGCTGAAGGGCAGCTTCTGCGGGCAGACGATCAACTTCACCCACACCCGTGGCCTGGGCCGCGGGCCGATGCACTGAAGCGGGGATGGCTGCCGGCTGCCGGCTGCCGGCT
>ERZ1066122.643-NODE-643-length-35419-cov-39.618426_pt1 | contig 35419 bp, 28 predicted proteins | sample MGYA00382769_ERZ1066122 | MGnify/ENA primary metagenome ERZ1066122 (study PRJEB33369, sample SAMEA5778352) | biofilm metagenome | biome: Industrial cooling water; feature: Water cooling tower basin; material: Biofilm | place: United Arab Emirates | collected... | reverse complement strand
GCCGCCGCGCTGGGCGCTGGGCTACCACCAGAGCCGCTGGAGCTACTACCCGGAGTCGCGCGTGCGCCGCCTCGCCGACACGTTCCGGCAGGAAAAGGTGCCCGCCGACACGCTGTGGCTCGACATCGACTACCAGGACGAGTTCAAGCCGTTCACGTGGAGCGCCGAGCGCTTTCCCGACCCGGCGAAGCTCGTCAGCGACCTGCGCGCGCAGGGCTTCCGCACCGTCGTGATCGTCGATCCGCATCCGACGAAAGAGCCCGGCTATCGCATCTTCGACGAGGGTGTCGCCGGCGACCACTTCGTCAAGAATCCGGACGGCACGCTGTACGAAGGCCCGGTGTGGCCGATCAATGCACCGAACAAGCCCGGCAACAGCGTGTTTCCCGACTTCACCCGCCCGGCCACGCGCGCGTGGTGGGGCCAGCAGTACCGGATGTTCACCGACATCGGCATTGCCGGCATCTGGAACGACATGAACGAGCCCTCGGTGTGGTTCCAGCCGCAGAACTCGATGGCGCTCGACGCGCGCCACGACCACGACGGGCAGCCCACCAACCACGCCGAGGTGCACAACCTCTACGGCATGCAGATGACGCGTTCGACCTTCGAGGGCCTCACCGCGCTGAAGCCGAACGAGCGACCCTTCGTGCTGACCCGAGCGACCTTCGCCGGCGGCCAGCGCTATGCGTGGGTGTGGACCGGCGACAACCGCGCCGAGTGGGCCTCGCTGCAGCAGTCGATTCCGATGCTGCTGAACTTCGGGCTCTCGGGCTTTCCGTACATCGGCGCCGACGTCGGCGGCTTCTCGGGCTTTCCGTCCGGCGAGCTGTTCACGCGCTGGCTGCAGGCGGCGCTGTTCTCGCCGTTCTTCCGCGGCCACACCGAGCAGGCCACGCCCGACCAGGAGCCGTGGTCGTTCGGGCCGCCGTACACCGCCATCAACAAGGGCACGGTCGAGCTTCGCTACCGACTGCTCCCCCACCTCTACACGGTCGTCGAGGAAGCCAGCCGCACGGGCCTGCCGGTGATGCGCCCGCTGATGCTCGAGTACCCCGAGGACCCGCAGACCCACGGCCGCGGCGACCAGTTTCTCGTCGGCACCGATCTGCTGGTGGCGCCCGTGCTCACCGAGGCGCAGACCGCGCGCGACGTCTATTTCCCGACGGGCGAGTGGATCGACTTCCACACCGGGGCGCGCGTCGAGGGCGGCAAGACCCACAAGGTCGACGCGCCGCTGCACCGACTGCCGATCTTCGTGCGTGCCGGTTCCATCATCGCGATGCAGCCCGTCGTGCAGCACACCGGCGAGATGGCCGCGCAGCCGATCGTGTTCCGCGCCTTCCCCGATGCGCAGGGCCGCGCCACCGGCACGCTGTACGACGACGACGGCGAATCGATGGCCTACCGCGACGGCGCCTTCCTGCGCCAGCGCGCCACGCTGCGCAGCGTCCGCGGGTCGGCCTGCGTGGCGCTGGAGACGGTCGAAGGCGATACGGGGGCCTCGCCGCGCGAGCGGCGCTTCGAGGACGTGCAAGGCCAGCCGCTGCCGGCGTGCTGACGGCGCAGGCCTGCCGGTTGGCGAGCCCGATCAGCGCGCCGGCGCTCCGCCGGCGTCGCGCGGCGGAAGCAGGAAGGCGAAAACGCCATCGAGCCGCGCGGCCCACGCGTCTTCCGAGTGGTCGGCGTTGGGGAACGCGAGGCTGCGATAGTCGGGAAAGGACCAGCCTTTCGCCACCGCGATGCGGTCGGCTTCGGCCTGCAGCGGCGGATAGAACGCGTCAAGCGTTGCGTCGCCGTGGTCGAAGTAGAGGCGGTGCGCGCCCGGCGCCGGCAGGCGCTCGCGCAGCCACGTGAAGAAGGCCGGCGGCACCGGGTTCTCGGGGCCCGGCACGATGCCCGGCCAGTGCGTCGACAGCGCGCCGAAGCCCCCCCACGCGTCGGGCCGCGACAGCAGCGCGTCAACCGCGGCAAGACCGCCCATGCTGGCGCCGATCGCCACGCGGTCGCCCGGCGCGTTGGACACGGGCACGCGCGCGGCCACGGCGGGCAGCGCGACCTCGACGACCCAGGCGTGGAAGTCGCGGCTGTAGACGTCGGCGGCGAACAGCGGCGCGTCGCCGCGCCTCGCGTCGCGGCGCAGCGTCTCGCGCACGGCCGAGGGCAGCGACTCGAAGGGCGCCTGCGGGAAGTACTCGGCATGTCGCGCCGCGCCGGCGTTCGGCAGCGCGACGACCACGAAGGGCCGCGTGCGGCCGGCGGCCTGCAGCGCGCCGGCGGTTTCGTCGACGCGCCACTCCTGCCGATTCCAGGTGATGCCGGCGTCGAACAGCATCTGCCCGTCGAACATCACCGCGACCGCGTATGGCGCGGCGTCGGGAAAGCCCGGCGGCAGCCAGACGTCGACGGCGCGCCCCGGCACCGCCCCGCGGCCCGGGACGTCGATCCGCTCGATGCGACCCACGGACGGCGCGACGATCGGCGTGGCCGGCAGCGGTTCGACAACCGGCCCGGCGGCCGCCGCGCCCGCGCCCGGGTGGGCGCGATCGCCCATCACGGCGCGGCCCTGCGGCGACCCCAGCAGGGCGGCGGCGGTGATGAAGGCGAGGGCGCACGTCTTCACGTGGACAGTCCGGGGTCGGGTCGTTGTAGCTTACGGCTCCACGGATCGGCGCGCGGGCGCCGCCGCAGCGCAACGAAGGCCGCGATGATCGAAGACACCGCCCTGCGCCGCATCGTCATCGTCGGCGGCGGCACCGCTGGATGGATGTCGGCGGCGCTGCTGGCCACCCTGCTGGGGCGTCGCGCCTCGATCACCGTCGTCGAGTCCGATGCGATCGGCACGGTGGGCGTCGGCGAGGCGACCATCCCGATGATCCGCCTGTTCAATGCCACGCTCGGCCTCGACGAAGACCAGTTCGTTCGCGAAACGCAGGGCAGCTTCAAGCTTGGCATCGAGTTCCGCGACTGGCTCGAGCCCGGGCAGGGCTACATGCACGCCTTCGGCCCGGTGGGCGGGCCCGACCGGGGCCTCGTGCACTTCTGGCACCACTGGGCGCGCGCCCGTCTCGAAGGTCGCGCAGGCCCTCTGGGCGACTACGTGTTCAACAGCGTCGCCGGCTACGCCGGGCGCTTCATGCGGCCCGCCGCCGAGGCCGGCAACTCGCCGCTGGCGCGCATCCCTTATGCCTTCCACTTCGACGCGGCGCTGTACGCGGCGTTTCTTCGCCGTCTGGCCGAGGCGCGCGGCGTCACCCGCGTGGAAGGCCGCATCGTCGAGGTGCCGCTGCACGCCGAGACCGGCTTCGTCGAGGCCGTTCGCACGGACGGCGGCGCGCGCATCGAGGGCGATCTCTTCATCGACTGCTCGGGCTTCCGCGGCCTGCTGATCGAGGAGGCCCTGCACAGCGGCTACGACGACTGGTCGGCGATGCTGCCCTGCAACCGCGCCGTGGCCGTGCCGTGCGCCAGCGCCGCGCCGCTGACGCCCTACACGCGCGCCACCGCGCGCAAGGCCGGCTGGCAGTGGCGCATCCCGCTGCAGCACCGCACCGGCAACGGCTACGTCTTCGACATCAATGCCATCAGCGAGGATGAAGCCACCGCGACGCTGCTGGCCAACCTCGACGGCGAGCGGCTCGCCGAGCCGCGCACGCTGCGCTTCACCACCGGCATCCGCCGCGAGCCGTGGAAGCGCAACGTCGTCTCGATGGGGCTGGCGAGCGGCTTCCTCGAGCCGCTCGAGAGCACCAGCATCCACTTCATCCAGTCGGCGCTGGCGCGGCTTGTGGAATGGCTGCCCGACCGCGGCTTCGACCCGGCGTCGACGGCGAAATACAACGCGCTGACGCGCTTCGAGTATGAGCGCTGCCGCGATTTCCTCGTGCTGCACTACCGCGCCAACGGCCGCGTGGGCGAGCCGTTCTGGGACGCGCGCCGCCACGCGCCGATCAGCGATGAGCTGGCCGAGAAGCTCGCGCTGTTCCAGTCGCACGGCCGCATCCACCGCTTCGCCGACGAGCTGTTCACCGAGACCGGCTGGCTGCAGGTGATGGTCGGGCAGGGCCTGATGCCGCGCCGCCCGAACCCGATGGCGATGGCCGGCGACCCGGTGCCGATGCTGGACGACGTCAGGCGCGTGCTCGCCGCGGCCGCGCAGGCCATGCCGACGCACGAGGCCTTCATCGCCCGCCACTGCCGCGCGCCCGGCGCCGCGGCACCCGGCCTTTCCACCGCCACCGCCCTGTCAGGAACGCCCGCATGAGCGACACCCGCGTCGAACGCATCGTCATCCTCGGCGGCGGCACCGCCGGCTGGATGAGCGCTGCGGCACTGTCGAAGACCCTCGGCCCGCGTTACGCGATCACGCTCGTCGAATCGGAGGAGATCGGCACGGTCGGCGTCGGCGAGGCGACGATCCCGATGATCCTGCAGTTCAACGCCGCGCTCGGGCTCGACGAGCCGGACTTCGTGGCGCGCACGCAGGGCAGCTTCAAGCTCGGCATCGAGTTCGTCGACTGGGGCCGCAAGGGCGATCGCTACATCCATGGCTTCGGCAAGATCGGCCAGGCGATGAGCTTGGCACCGTTCTACCACTTCTGGCTCAAGCAGCGCGCTGCCGGCGCCGCGGGCCCGCTCGACGAGTATTCGCTGAATACGGCGGCGGCCAGGGCGAACAAATTCCTGCCGCCCTCCGACCGGCACCCCGGTTCGCCGCTTGCCGACATCGCCTACGCCTACCACTTCGACGCCGGGCTCTACGCGCGCTACCTGCGCGAGTACGCCGAAGCCCGCGGCGTGCGGCGCGTCGAGGGAAAACTCGCCTCGGTCGAACGGAACCCGGAAACCGGCTTCATCACCGCGTTGTCGCTCGAGGGCGGCGAGCGCCTCGAGGGGCAGCTCTTCATCGACTGCTCGGGCTTCCGGGGCCTGCTGATCGGCGAGGCGCTGGGCACCGGCTACGTCGACTGGACGCACTGGCTGCCCTGCAACCGCGCGGCGGCCGTGCAGTGCGAGCGCCGCGAGGCGCTGACACCCTACACGCGCAGCACCGCGCGCGAGGCCGGCTGGCAGTGGCGCATCCCGCTGCAGCACCGCGTCGGCAACGGCTACGTGTTCTCGAACGCGCACCTCAGCGAGGACGAAGCCTGCGCGCGCCTGCTCGAGCGCCTCGAAGGCCCGGCGCTGATGACGCCGAAGATCCTGCGCTTCACCACCGGCAAGCGCGAGCAGTTCTGGGCGAAGAACGTGGTCGCCGTCGGCCTGGCCAGCGGCTTCATGGAGCCGCTGGAGAGCACCAGCATCCACCTCGTGCAGTCGACGATCGCGCGGCTGACGACCTTCTTCCCGCACGCCGGCTTCGACGCCGAGGACATCGCGGCCTTCAACGCGCAGTCGCACTTCGAGTTCGACCGCATCCGCGATTTCCTGATCCTCCACTACAAGGCCACCGAGCGCGACGACGCGCCGTTCTGGCGCCACGTGCGCGACATGCCCATCCCCGATTCGCTGCAGGCCAAGCTCGACCTGTTCCGCAGCAACGGCCGGGTGTTCCGCGAGAGCGATGAACTGTTCGGCGAGCAGAGCTGGGTGCAGGTGATGATCGGCCAGGGCGTGCTGCCGCGACGCTGGCACGCGCTCGTCGATTCGTTCGAGGACGCGGCGGTGGCGAGGCACGTCGAGGAAACGCGCCGCGTCATCCAGAACTGCCTGCGGGTGATGCCCGACCACGCCGAGTTCATCGCCCGCCACTGCGCCGCGCGGGCTGAACCGGTCGCGGCACCCAAGGTGGCGTGACCGCGCCCGCCGCCGCCGCGGCGCTGTTCAATCCCGATCCGCGCATCGAGCGCCGCGAATTGCCCGGCGGCGTCTCGGTGTTCGTGGTCGACGACGCGCTGCGCGAGCCGCGGCGGCTCGTCGACTTCGCCGCCGAGCACTGGGCGCTGGCGCGCGAGGCCGCGCACAACGCGTTCCCGGGCCCGGAGCTGCCGATGCCCGATGCGTTCACGGCGCGGCTCGAAGCCTGGTTCAACGCGCACCTGCGTCGCCTTCTGGGCGGTCGGCGCACGCTGCGCGCGCACAGCCGGCTGGCGATGGCGACCTGGCCGGTCGGAAGGCTGCAGCCGCGGCAGTGGCTGTGCCATCGGGATCGCGACGCGGTGCATCCGGGCGAGCGCGTGGCCGCCTCGGTGCTTTACCTGTTCGACGACGCGGCGCTGGGCGGCACGGCGTTCTACGCGCCGCGGCGCGACCCCGCGTCGACCGCGATGCTGGTGCACGACAGCTGCACGCTGCCCGAAGCGGCATTCCGCCAGCGCCATCCCGACGTCACCGCGGGCTACCTCGTCGGCGACAACGCGTGGTTCGCGCAGATCGGCGCGATCGAGCCGCGATTCAATCGCCTGATCGCCTATGATGGCGACGTGTTCCACACCAGCCACGTCGCCGACGCGGCGCGGCTTTCCGGCGACCCCCGGCGCGGACGGCTGACCATCAACGGCTTTTTCACCCTGCGGGCCGCGCTGGGGCGCGACGCCTAGGGGCGGGAGACTGCGGATGCTGAGCGTGCACCTGCTGGGCGAACGACGCCTGCGCAACGGCGCCGTCGACGTCAGCGCGTCGATCCAGTACCGCAAGGGCTGGGCGCTGCTGGGCTATCTCGCGGTCGAGGCGGGGCGCCGGCACTCCCGCGAGCACCTCGCCGAGCTGCTCTGGCCGTCGCTGCCCGCGCTGGCGGCCCGCACCAACCTCCGGCAGGTCGTCGCCAACCTCAACCGCGCGTTCGAGGCCCACGACGCCGACGGTTCGCTGCAGGCCACCCGCGAGGACATCGCGCTGCAGCCTGGCCCCGGGCTCGCCGTCGACGTGCATCGCCTCGAGCACGCGGTCGACGCGCCCATCGAGGCGCTGCTCGCCGCCGAACCGGCGCTGCTCGGGCTGGGAGGCGCCTTCCTCGCCGGACTTTCGGTCGACGACTGCCCCGCGTTCGACGCGTGGCTGCGGCCCGTCCGCGCGCGGCTGGCCGGCATGACCCAGCGGGCGCTGCGGCGATTGTTCGAGGCGCAGCAGTCTTCGGGGCGGCGCGGGGCCGCGATCGCCAGCGCCCGCAGGCTCGTCGAGCTGGATCCGTGGGACGAGACGGCAACGCAGCGGCTCATGCTGGCGCTGGCCGCCGAGGCCCGCCACGACGAGGCGCTGGCCGCCTTCGAGGCGCTGTCCGCGGCGCTGCGCGCCGAACTCGACGTGCTGCCATCGCCCGCCGTCCGCGCTCTTGCCGAGCGGCTGCGCGCGGCGCGCGGCGGGTCGGTCGCCGGCATCGGCGCCTCGCCCGCGGCCCGTGGCGCGGGGGCGCGGCAGTGGCTGTGCGGCCTGCGGCTGCACGCGCCCGCCGATGGATCGGACGCGCTCGACCCGGGCGCCATCCTGCAGCTGGCGCAAGCGCTGCGCGACGCCGGCGCCGTGGTGCTGTCGACCGACGCGACCGGCGTGCAGGCTGGCGTGCCGGTCGGCGCCACCGACGCCGGGCTCGCCGATGCGGCGCGTCGGGCCACGCGCCTGGCGCGCGAGGCCGTCGCGCAGCGTCCCGCGATGGCGGCGTCGCTGTGCCCGGTCCTGGTCCAGCCGCAGCCGGGAGGCGGCCACGTCGCCTTCGGCAACCCCGAGTCGTGGAGCGAGCCGCTGGTCGCGCGCGCGCGCGCCGGACAGGTGCTCGCCTGCGAATCGCTGTTCGAGCCGCTGTTCGAGTCGTTCGCGCTCCACCCGGAGCTGGACCTGCCGGTGCCGGGCATGGCGCGTCCGCTGCGGATCTGGCGCGTGGGCGCCGACGGCGGAGCGGCGTGGGCACCCGAAGAAGCCACCACCGATCGCAGCGATCGCGTGGCGGTGCGCGTCGATCCCGATGATGCCGCCGCGCTGCTGACGCTGCGGCTCGGCGACACCCCGCCGGCCGCGGGCGAACCCGAGGTCGACGCGTGGCTGACCGTCGTCGAGGGCCCCGAGCGCGGCGTCCGCGCCGCCGTCGCCGCCCGTCCGCTGGTGGTGGGACGCTCGCCGGACAGCGACCTGCAGCTGCCGCGCCGCACGGTGTCTCGCCACCACTGCGTGGTCTGGCGCGACGCCGAGCGCTACCGCGTGCGCGACCTGGGCGCGACCAACCGCACGCGCGTCAATGGCGCGGTGGTGCTGGAGACGCGGCTTCGCGAAGGCGACCTGCTGGCCGTGGGCGAGTACGTGCTGCGCTTCGGCCGCGAGCTTTGAGCGCGCCGCGCGCCGGCGGTGCCGCGCGGGGCGGTCGTGTCGGCCGCGCCTATTGGCTCATCCGCAGGTAGCCCTGCACGAGCGCGACCTGGTCGTCCGGGTTCGTGCCGCCGCCGAGGTTGGCGCGGTCGTCCGCGCTCCAGGGCTGGGGCGGCGTCGGCGTGGACAGCGCGTTCTGCCGCCCGACTTCGCGGAACCGTCCGCGCAGGGGATCGACCCGGCCATCGAGCTTGGCGTCGAGCGTCGCCGCGAGGGAAGGCGTCAAGCCTTCGAAGCGCATGACGTTGCGCGGCCGCAGCGCGAAGCTGCCGACGCTGCCCGCCGGCTCGGCCCAATCCACGGCGCCGACGCACACGCGGACGTCCTGCGGATTGCCGCGGGCGTCCTGGTACACGTAGCGGTTGGCCAGGCCCTCGCCGCGACCCTCGGGCAGCGTCACGCCGGCCGCCAGCATGGCGTTCTGCAGGTCGAGGTCGCAGACGAAGCGGTTGGTGCCGCCGGCCACGAGGCCCGTGGGGTTGTCGAAGCTGTCGCCGGGGACCGTGCCGGTGCCGGCGACGAAGCGGTCGTAGGCCAGCAGCCACGCCTGCACGAAATCGCTGCTGAAGCGCTCGGCCCGGGCGCTGCGGTACAGATCGCGACCGACGGCCGCCGCGCCGACGATCAGCGCGATGACGACCAGCACCACCGACATCTCGATGATGGTGAAGCCGCGGGACGGGGGAGCGGAAGTCGCGTTCTTGGGCATGGCGGCAGGTTCAGTACAGGCCGATGGCGTCGGCGGTCTGGGCGTTCTGGAGGATCACCGGCTCGAGCGCTCGTGCGTCGTCGATCAGCTCGACGATGCAGCCCGGGATCGGGTTGCCGCCGTCGTCGACGCAGTCGTGGACCTCCTCCGCCTTGTCGCGGGCCTCGACCGACGCGGCGACCAGCGCGCCCGCGGTCGCGGTGACCGCCACGGCGGCGATCGTCGCGACCACGCCAAGGGCCACGCGGTAGGCCACGATGCCGGTGCTGGCGAGGCCCTCGGAAATGGTGTCGGCCGTGCCGCCGGCCGCGCTCGCGGTGCCGGCGACGCCGTTGAGCACGGCGGCAGCACCGCTGTCCACGTTGGCCTCGGCGAGCTTCAGCGCGATCGCCAGCTGGCTGCGGTAGTCGCGCAGCGCGGTGTGCACGACGGTGATCGCCGCGGCGGCGTTGAAGTGGGCGTGCGAGGCGGTGGCGAGCGTCTCGCCGCAGCGCATGCGGGTCCACAGCTGGTCGAGGCCCACGGCCAGCACGCGATCGGCGTGGTCGGGATTGGCGCGCCGCCGCGGCGAATCGAACGCCGGCGCGTTCGTGGCCTGTCGGCCGCCGAAGCTGCGGCCCGGCGCCGGGAGCGCCACGGCGTAGGCCACGTGGTCGGCCAAGGTCGTCGGCGCATCCGGTCGGGTGACGTGCAGGAAGGCCGCGTCGGTGGGCGCGGCCTGCGCGGTGCGCAGCGCCCAGCACAGATCGATGCCGTTGGCATTGCCGAGCGGGAACTCGGTGGTGAGCCCGCCGCCCAGCACCTGCATTGGATCGAAGCGGTCGATGGCGCGCGCGAGGTCGGCGTCGAGCTTGCGGTCGTCCGGACGGCGCAGCACGCCATAGCGGATGCGCCGCGCGCCGGCGTCGGGCAGCCCGATCGTCCGGTAGGGCAGCAGCCCCACCTGCCCCAGCGCGCAGTCCTCGACGCCGGTGCCCGGCGCCGCGGGGCAGGGCAGGCGGCTGTTGACCATCGCGAAGGCGAGCAGGGCGTCGTCGGCGCGCTGCAGCAGGTCGCGGCCGGCGGCCTCGCTGCGCTGCAGCGTCGCGGTGCCCAGGAACTGCACCAGCACCAGCGACACGAGGCCGATGGCCACCAGGGTGACCGCGAGCTCGACCAGCGAGAAGCCGCGCATGCGGCCGACGGACGTCGCGATCATGGCTCGAGCCCCTTTTCGTCGAGGACGCGCGCGTGGGTCAGCGCGCCGCTGGCCAGCGTGTCCATCCGCTGCAGGTTGGTGTTGGCGGCGGCCAGCTGGTTCTGGGCCACGAGCTGGTCGGCGCGCGCGGCTTCGAGGTCTTCGACGGCGGCGGCGAGGTTGCTGATGGCGATCCCGAGCTGGATGGTGGCTGTCACGTGCGACGCGATGCCGGTGGCGATGGCAAGGCCGTCCGGCGGCCAGCCCGCGGCCTCCTGCAGGATCGCGACCGCCTCGAGGAAGACGCCGTAAGCGACGTCGAAGCCGGCGAACAGTTCGGCGGTCTCGGCGTTCTCGAGGTTCATCTCGGCGACGCTGATCGCGAAGGCGCGCATCCGCTGGTATTCGTTGGCCACCCGCGCCACGTCGTAGGCCGCGTAGGCCGCCCGTGCCGCGCCGTGCGCACGCGCGACGCGGTCCGGGCAGCCCAGCCGGCTCGCGAACTCGCCGGGGCCGACGGCCAGCACGCGGCGGTCGCCGAGACCGGGGCTGCCGGGCAGCGCGAAGGCGGCGGTGGCCATGGCCTCGTGGCCGGCTGGACCGCCGTGCATCAGCGCGAACGCGGTGGGGATGTTGTCCATGCCGGTCAGGCTGAGCGCCTCGGCGCCCTTCAGCGCCATGCAGAAATCGAGCCCGTTGACGAAGCCCGTCTGGACCGGCGCGGCCGGATCGATGACCGGATCAGGCGGCAGCAGCGGGCGGAACTCATCGCCCGGCGACACCGTCAGCGAGGGCTGCACCTGGTAGCGGACCGCGAGGCGCTCCGGCAGCCCGAGGTCGTCGACGGGCAGCACGCCGACGCCGTTGCGCAGCGCCGGCGCGGGCAGGCGGCCGTGCGCCAGCACGTGGCCCACCAGCGCCTGCTCGGCCTGCGCCAGCTCGCGGCCGGCCAGGTCGCCGGCCGCCACCTGCGGCGCCAGCGGCAGCAGGCGCCACAGCAGCACGCCGATGGCGCCGACGACGACCAGGACGACCGCCAGCTCAACGAGCGACCAGCCGCGCGACGCTCGGCGGCTGGCGATGCGACCGCGCCGGATCACGGCGGGCTCCGGCAGTCCACCGGCGTGATCGCGCCGGTGGCGCCGCGGCAGTTGGCCGCCTGCATAATCGCGCTGGCGCCCGCCCACATCGGCGGCTGCTGCGTTCCGCCGCCGTTCGCGCCCGCGTTGAGCGCGCGCAGCGTCTCGCACTGCGCTTTCGCGTTCTGGTAGGCCTCTTCCTCGCCGGCCAGCTCGTCCTCCTTCTCGCGCAGCGACACCTCCATGCCGATCAGGCTGTAGACCAGCTTGGCGTAGGTGTCGCGCTCATCGTCCTCGGCCTGGTTCGGGATGATCAGCGGGTTGCAGAAGCCGAAGATCACGCAGTCCCAGCGGCCGGCGTAGATCCCGCTGTTGTTCATGTACGGCTTGATCGGCGGCACCGGCAGATCGATGGCGATGCGCTCGAGGCGGTCGAACTCGGCGTTCGCCGCGTTGCTCCGCGCCACCGCGGTGGCGAGGTCCTCCTGCTTCCACGGCAGGCACAGGCGGTCGCGGACCTGCTCGGCCGTCAGCGCACTCGCGTCGCAGGTGGTCATGCCAAGCAGCGCGCGGCGCATGTGCGCGCATCGCGCCTGGCCGGAGCGGTCGGCGGGCGGCGAAGCGTCGCAGAGCGCCACGTCGGCCGAGAGCCGGTTCACCGAATCCTGCATCGTGGCCAGCTCGCGCCGGGCGTTGTTCGCGAAGTCGGCGGCGGCCTCGGCGTCGAACTGCGCCTGCTTGGCCTGGCGGATCGCCTCCAGCTTGGCCTGCAGCACCGTCTCCTGGTCGCGGCGGCTGTCGCGCCACGCCTGCTCGCGCGCCGCGAAGTCGGCGTCCGACTCGCCCGTGCGTCGAATCGGCGGCGGCGGATACTCGATCAGCTCCACCGACGGGATCTGCTCGAGCAGCGCGACGCGCGCGCGGCGTTCGGCGATCTGCGTCCGCAGCGTCGCCAGCTCGGCGGCGGTGGCGTCACGCTCCTGGCGCAGGCCCGGGCGGAACACCGGCGGATCGCGCGGGACGAGGTTGCCGTTGAGGTCGGCCTCGACGGTGACCATGCCGCCCTCGGCGGCGATGCACGCGCGCTCGGTCGCGGCGCTCAGGTCGACGGCCGTGCCGGCCAGCGGCTGCTGCGCCATGTTGTAGGCCTCGATGGTCTTGTCCAGCGCCGTCGCGGTGGGGACGATCGCCGCGGTGGCCAGCACGGTGGCACCGGTGGCCAGTCCGATCGCCACCTTCGCCGCGATCACCGCGGCCGTGTAGGGCGGGATCAGGCCGCAGGCGATGAAGGGCGGGATCGCGCAGGTGGCCGTCGCGGTGGCGAGCTGGCTGACCGCGGTGGCCAGCGTCGAAACCGAGTTCGCGATGCTGGCGGCGGCCAGCGCCACGTTCACGCCGGCGAACACCGTCGACACGGTGGCCATCGCCACGGCGAGCGTGGTGTCTTCCTTGTTGCCCTCGTGCTGCTCGGTCACCTCGTCGCTGACGTCGAGCGCCAGCCCCAGCATGTCGACCGCGGCCAGCGCGAGCCCGTCGGGATTGGCCGGGTCGACGTGGCCGCAGCCCAGCGTCTCGGCGAGGCTGCCGAAGTCGCGCACGCGCGTGCGGTCGTCGTAGGCGCTGTCGGAGCCCAGCGACGGCGCCGCCACGACGGCGCCGGCCTGCTGGTTCACGCCGTCGAAGCGCCCGCCGCCGTCGCCCGGCGTGGGTCCCGCGGCGATCAGGCCATAGGCGATGTTCAGCGGATCGCCGTCGGCGTCGAAGGTGCTGGCGCGGTTGGCCTCGAACGTGCCCGCGGTCTCGCGCGCGGCGTTGGCCAGCTTGGCGCACAGGTCGAGGCCGTTGATCGGGTCGAGGCCGTGCGAGACGCGCTCCCAGGTGTGCGGACTGAAGGCGTTTGTCGCCACCGCGAGGTCGCTGTCGCCGACGCCGCGATAGACCACGTAGCGCAGCGGCACGGTCGGTCCGGCACCGCCGACGTGCACGGCCTCGAGCGCGCGCAGCGGCAGCCAGCCCTTCTCGCCCGGCGCCACGCAGGCCGTGGCCGCCGCGGTCGGACTGCTCACCGGGCACGGCAGGCGCGCATGGGCGGCGGCGTAGGCCACGAGGGCCTCGTCGGCCCAGCGCAGGGCCTGCTCCTGCTGCGCGGCTTGGTCGGCGGGGATCGATGAGCGCAGCAGGGTGGTGCCGGCCACCACGGCGGCGCCGATCAGCACGATCAGCAGCAGGGCCTGCAGCAGGCTGGCGCCCTGCTGCGCGCGGCGACGTTCGGGAGCGGGTTCGATGGGGCGCACGGCGGGCCTCCGGTCAGAACTGCGGGGCGGACATGGCCTGCTTCACCAGGTCGTAGACCGGCAGCAGCAGGGCGACGATGAGCAGGATGAACAGGCCGCCGGCCAGCAGCACGACCAGCGGCTTGATGATTTCCGAGAGGTTCGCGATCAGCCGCTGCAGTCGCATGCTGTACTCGGCCGACAGCCGCGAGAGCTGCGCGTCGAGCGTGCCGGTGTCCTCGCCCACCGACACCATGCGCACCAGCATCGGCGGGAAGCCGCCGACCTGGCGCATCGCCGAGGACACGCGGTCGCCGCGCTCGAGCACCTGCCGGATCGCCACGATGCGCTCGCGGTAGTACTCGTCCTGCATGGCGCGCTCCATCACCTTGAGGCTGCTGACCACGTCGACGCCGGCGCGGATCAGCAGCGCGAGGTACTCCGTAAGGAAGGCGAGCCCGGCCGAATTCATCACCGTCTGCGCGATCGGCAGGCGGTGCAGCAGGTTGTGGGTGAAGCGCCGGAACGGGCGGCTGTGCCGCCACGCGACCCACAGCGCGAAGCCCAGCAGCACGAGGCCGATCAGGATCGAGGCGATGTGGGCGGTGAACCACTCCGAGAACGCGATCACCGCGATGGTCAGCGGCGGCAGGTCGGCGTTCATCTGCTCGAACAGCCCGGTGAGGTTCGGGATGACGTAGTAGATCCAGAACCCGCCGGCGGCGAAGATCGATGCGAACACGAAGGCCGGGTAGATCAGCGCCTGCCGCGTGTCGGCGGACATCTTCGCCACGCGCTCCACGTGGTCGGCGGCCTCGGCGAGCATCTTGTCCATGCTGCCGGTCTCGTCGCCGATCATGACGAGGTTGCGCACCGTCTCCGGGAAGGTGTCGGGATAGCGCGCGAACGCCTCGCTCATCGACGCGCCGGCGTCGAGCTCGTCCATCACGTTGCGCGCCACCCGCGCGGCGTTCGAGGCGCGGCCGGTGCCGACCTCCTGCGCCACCGCGCGCAGCGCCTCGACGACGGGGATGCCGCTGCTGGTCATCACCGCCATGTCGCGCAGCATCCCGGCGAGTTCGGGCGGCCGGATGTTGGGACGGATCAGGTGCGCGAGGCTGCGCTGGGTCTCGGCCAGCCAGCCCGGCAGCCGCGTCAGGTCGACGACCGTGGCCTCGAAGTTCTTCTCCAGCCACAGCCGCGCCGAGCTGTCCTGCTCCACCGCGAGCTGGGCGATGCCGGTCTTGGTGCGGCCGCTGGCCAGCAGCACGCGGTAGTAGTAGACGTTCATGGCTTCGGCCCGTCGCCGACCACGCGCAGCACTTCCGCCGGCGTGGTCTGGCCCATCGCCACGCGGCGCTTGGCCACGTGGGTCATGTCGGCGAAGCCGCTGGCCAGCGCCAGCGTCCGGACGGCCTCGCGGCCGGCGTCGTCGGCGATCGCGTTGGCGATGGCCTCGTCGAGCACCAGCACTTCGTAAACCGGCAGGCGCCCGCGGTAGCCGCTGCCGCGGCACTCGGGGCAGCCGGTGCCCTTGCGGCCCATGGCGTCCGGGTCCGTGATCCCCAGCCACTGGCGCTCGGCCGCGGTGAACGGCACCGGCACGCTGCAGTGCGGGCAGTTCTGCCGCACGAGGCGCTGGTTCACGACGGCGAGCAGGTTGTCGGCGATCACCTGCGCCTCCAGCCCCAGCGGGCGCAGGCGCGGCACCACGCCGAACACCCCCGAGACGTGCAGCGTCGACAGCACGAGATGGCCGGTGGCGGCCGCCTCGATCGCGGCCTGCGCGGTCTCGGCGTCGCGCATCTCGCCGAGCAGGATCACGTCGGGGTCATGGCGCAGGAAGTGCCGCAGCGCCGAGCCGAACTCGTAGCCGGCGCGGCGGTTCACCTCCGTCTGGCAGGCGCCGGGCACGCGGTATTCGATCGGGTCCTCGACAGTCAGCACGTTGCGCTCGATCAGCGACTGCATGCGCAGCGCGGCGTGCAGCGAGCTGCTCTTGCCCGAGCCGGTGGGGCCGGTGATCAGGATCAGGCCGGCGGGCTTGGCGAACATGCGCTCCAGCCCCGCGACGTCCTCCGGGAAGAAGCCCAGCTCGCGCAGGCCGGAGAGGTCGCTGTGCTCCGGCAGCAGACGCATCACCATGCGTTCGCCGGCGTCGCTGATCAGCGTCGAGACGCGGACGGTCAGCGCGCTGTCCAGCACCGTGGCGCGGAAGCTGCCGTCCTGCGGGCGGCGCTGCTCGGAGATGTCCATCTCGGCGGCGAGCTTGATGAAGCCGAGCAGGCGCTGCAGCTGCGGCGGCATCGCGAACATCGGCCGCAGCACGCCGTCGACGCGGAACAGCACGTGGATGCTGCCGTCGGCCGGCGCGACGTGGATGTCGGTGGTGCGCTCGCGGACCGCGAGGTGCAGCAGGTAGTCGAGCAGCTTCTCCGGGCTGTAGGCATGGTCGACGTCGGCGGAGATGCGCTTCAGCTCGCGCTCCAGCAGCGACTCGACCGGGTTCTGGGCGAAATAGTAGGTGTAGCGGATGAGCTGGGCGACGCGGGTGAACTCGCCCTGCACGAAGCGGCAGCGCAAGCCGGAGCGCTGCAGCACGATCTGCGCGACCGAGTCGGCGTCGGCGTCGCCGAGCAGCACCTCGAGGGCGTTGTCGACGCGTCGCAGCGGCAGGAAGGACCGCAGCAGGCACAGCTCGCGGTTGAACAGCGCCAGCACCTGCGGCTCCGCCGCCGGCAGCGTGTCGACCGGGGTGAACGGCACGCCCTGCAGTTCGGCGATGACGCGCACGATCTCGGTTTCGCTGGCGAGGCCGTGCTTGATCAGCAGCTTGCCGAAGCGCTGCCCCTCGATGGCGTGCTTCTGCAGGGCGTACTGCAGCTGGGCGCCGTTGAGCAGGCCGCGCTCGAGCAGGATCTGGCCGAGGCGCTGCGCCTCGGTGCCGGCCTGGCCGGGCGGCGTGACGTTAACCGCGGCCATGCGCGAGCTCCGTTTCGTCGGTGGCGGGACGTTCGGCGGGGGCGAACCCGAGCGCAACAAGGCTGCCCGCCAGCGCCACCGCGGCACCCGCGAGCGCCAGGCGGCGGAATCGCGCCGAGCGGCTGGCCGCCCGGAGGCGACCAGCCAGGCGCGATACGCGCGGCAGCAGGGTGCCGACGGCCGCCGGCGCGAAGCCGGCTTCGGCAGCGGCGCGACGCACGAGGCCGGCGCCGACGGCCGCGTCGCCGGAGGCGATGACGCCGTAGAGGCAGCGGTCCATGATCAGGTGCACGCGGCGGGGGTTGCCGGCGCTGTGCCGGTAGAGCGCGTCGAGCGCGGCCGCATCGAGCCGCACGCGACCGTCGTCGCCGGCGCAGGCCAATCGGAAGTCGACGTAGCGCGCCAGCGCCGGCGGGTCGAGCGGCGACAGCCGAACGTGCTTGACGATGCGGCTCGCCAGCTGGCGCAGGCCGTGGGCGCGCAGCGCGTCCTCCAGTTCGGGCTGGCCGGCCAGCACGATCTGCAGCAGCTTTTCCTGCCCGCTCTCGAGGTTGGTCAGCAGCCGGAGCAGTTCGAGGCTTCCCGCGTCGAGATTCTGCGCATCGTCGATGAACAGCACGCAGGTCGTCCCGGCGCGCCAGCACGTCAGCAGGAACCGGTTGAGCTGCGCGATGTTCCCGGCCGCATCGCGGCCCGGGCGCAGCCCGAAGTCGCGCAGCACCGCGGCCAGCAGGTCCGGGCCCTGCAGGAAGGTGTTGAAGATCAGCGACGACCGCGCGCCGTCGGCCTCCACCGCGCGCAGCAGGCGACGCAGGAAGGTGGTCTTGCCCTGGCCCACTTCCCCGGTCAGCAGCACGAAGCCCTTGCGGGCCAGCAGGCAGTGCTGCGCTTCGGTGAGATCGCGCTCGAGGCCCGGCGTCTCGAAGTAGTGGTTGGCATCCGGGGTGGGCGGGAACGGCGAATGCGAAAGCCCGAGCGCGGCGAGCACCGCGCGCGTGGCGGCGTCCCCGTGTTTCGGCGCGGCGATCCGGGCGCTCATCGCGGCATCGCTCCCACTTGCGCCATCGCCGCCGCGAGCTCGGCGGAATCGCCGCCGCTGGCGCGCAGCTCGCGCAGCCGCCGCGCGGAGCCTTCGACGTCGCCCTGCGCGGCCTCCAGCAGCGCGAGGTTGATGGCCGCGTTGCGGTCGCCGGGCATGCGCTGGGTGATCTCCCGGTACAGCGCGACGGCCTCCACCGTCCGCCCGGACTGGTGGGCGTGCCAGGCCTCCATGCGCTGCAGCGTCAGGCTGCGCGCGGGCAGCAGGGCCGCCAGGGCGTCGATCGCGGTGCGCGCCGTGCCGAGGTCGCCGAGGCGCATGGCCTGCTCGACTTCCGCCACGGCCAGCGCCACGGCGGCGGCGTCGGGAGCATCGGGGTTGGCGGCCGCCTCCGGCGTCTCGCCGGCGGCCGGCGGAACGTCCGGCGCGGCCCGCGCCACTGGCGCTGCCGGTGCGACTGGTGCGGCCGCTGCGACCGCCGCGACTGGTGCAACCGGCGCTGCCGGGGCTGCCGGCGCGACCGGCGCTGACGTTGGAACCTGATCCACGGCCGCGGCGGCGGTCCCAGCCGGCGCCGCGGGCGATGCGGAGGCTGCAATCGCTCCGCTGGCGCTGGCCTTTGCCTCCTCCGGCCCAGACTCGTGCCGCGCAGCGTCTTGCCGCGGGGCCTCTTGCGGTGCGGAATCGCGCTGCACGGCCGGGTTCTGCGCGGCCTGCTGCGGCGCAACCTCCGGCCGCGGCTCGCCCGGCGCGTCGCCGGGTGGGCGCAGCACCAGCAGCGCTGCCGCGAGCGCGCCCGCGGCGCCCAGCGCGCCCAGCGCCAGCGGCACGGTGCGTGGCGGGGCGACGCGGGCGCGCCCGCCCGACGCCGACCGCGCCGGCGGCGGCGCCTGGCCGGCTTCCAACGCCTGCAGCGCGGCGTGCATCAGGCTCACAGCACGGTCACCCGCAGCACCATGACCAGCTCGCGGCTGCTGTGGCCGCGCGACTCCGCGCCGAACAGCTTGCCGACGCCCGGCACGTCCGAGAGGCCGGGGATGCCGCTGTCGCTGGTCTGCGCCTGCTGGTCGATGAGCCCACCCATCAGCACGGTGTCGCCGTCGCGCAGGTTCAGCGTGGTCGTCATGCCCTTGAAGCTGATGACCGGCAGCGTGACCGAGTTGCCGTTGCCCACGTCGACGAGGTCGAGGCTTCCCGGCGCGACGTCGGTCTGCATCGGATGCACGAGCATCTCGACCTTCCCGTCGTCGTGGATCAGCGGCGCGACGCCGATGACCACGCCGGCGAACAGCGACTCGGTCTGCACGTCGGCCGAGGTGTTGGTGGCGCCGCCGCCGGGATTGCTGAAGGTCGTCGTGGACTTGCTGACGTAGCGGATGTTGCGACCCACGCTGAGATAGGCCGGCGTCGCGTTGCGCACCCGCACGCTGGGGTTGGAGAGCACGGTCACGTTGCCGAATCCGCGCAGCACGTTGATCGCCGCCGAGAAGGTGTCGCCGGTGTAGCCGATGCCCGCGCCGCGGCCGAGCGGGCTGCCGATGCTCTGGCGCGGGATCGTCAGCAGCCGGTCGAGCGTATCGTCGCGCGGTCCCGGCAGGCTGCCGGACACGGGATCGAGCTGGATCGGCGCATCGCCGAAGATGCCGGCCACGCGCCCGCGCAGCAGGTTCCAGTCGACGCCGAACTGGAACTGGTCGTTGAGGGCGACGTCGACGAGCTGCGCCTCCACCAGCACCTGCCGGCCGAGGATGCGCTGGTTGCGCTCGATGACCTCCGCCACCGCGCGCACCTGCGACGGCCGCGCGCGCACGAACAGCGTGCCGGTGAGCGGGTCGAGCGAGAACCGCGCCGCCTCCTGCGGCGTGGCGCCGGGCCCGGCGCGCAGGCTCGGATCCTCCTTGAGGATGCCTTCGATGGCGGCCGAAAGCTGCTTGTACGGGTCGTTCTCGCGGCCCACGCTGCCGTCCATGATCAGCGTGCCGCGCAGCGAGTTGCCGCCGCCGGCCGCGCTCGCGCCGGCGCCGAACACGTCGCCGCCCGTGCTCATCTGCAGCGAGGTCGTGCTGTTGAGCGTGTCGACCAGGAACACGCGCTCCTGCATCGGGCTGACCACCAGGGCCCCGCCGCGGATCTCACCGTGCAGGTCGAAGGCGGTCAGGATGTGGTTGTAGACCTCGCGCGCGGTGACATTCTTGAGGAACAGGCTGGCGCGCTGGTCGCGCGACTGCACGCTCGGGTCGATGATCAGGTTCATGCCGAGCTGCTCGGCCAGCGCCCAGAGCAGCGCGTTCACGCTGGCCTCGTTCATGTTGATCGTGACCACGCGGTTCTCGAGCGGGTCGTAGACCGGCGCCAGCGGCGCGGCGGCGGCGGCCACCGGCGCGGCGCGCTCGATCTCGCGGCGCAGGCGCGCCTTCTCTTCGGCGAGCTTGGCCGATTCCGCCGCCGCCTTGGTCGAGAGCTGCTGCAGCGCCACCGTCTCGGCAGGCGGCATCGACTGGACGCTGCGCGGCACGGTGCCGCATCCAGCGCCGAGCGTCGCGAGGGCGGCGAGCAGGGCGAGCGACAGCGCGCCGCGGCGGGCGTTGCCTTGGGGGGCGCGGGGATCGGGGTGGCAGGACATGGTCGATTCGGTTCCGGAGGTCAGGGGCGGCGGTTCGGCGGGTGGAGGGGCGTCGGCGTCAGCGGGACTTCGCGGCAATCCAGCCGAGCAGCGCGGTCGCTCCCTCGGCGACGACCACGTCGTCGTAGGCGCTGTCGCCCCGGCGGGTGGGCGCGGCGATGCAGGTGCGGCCCGTCGCGGCCATCGCGGCGTTGACGCCGTCGAAGCCGGGCGGCCCGGCGCCTGCGCCGTCGCGGTCGGTCACCGGCGCGATCAGCACGAAGGCGGGATTCGACTGCACATACGTGCAGTCCTCGGGCGATGCGGCCGTGCCCGGACCGGTCAGGAACGGTCGAACGGTGTCGGCCGGGAGACGGGCGGTCGCGCCAAGCGCCGCCCGCAGTCGCGCGCCGCCGTCGAGGTCCGGCCCGAAGGCGACCGCCGGCGGTGCCACCAGATCGACGCCGGCGCCGCGGCTCACCGCGTAGCGCAGCCGCGCCCCGCGGTCCGGGCGCGTCAGCCCGAGGCTTTCGTACGGCAGCCAACCCACCTGCGCGCCCGCCGGGCAGGTGCCGCCGAGGCCCTCCCGCGAGACGTCCCCGAAGGCGCTGAAATCGGGGCAGGGCAGGCGCTTGTTGCGCAGCACGAAGGCGCGCACGGCTTGGCGCGCCGCCTCCGCGTCGGCCTTGGCCACCATCGTCGCGCGCACTTGCGCCATGTCTTCGTATCCGGCGCTCAGAGCGAGCGTGAGCAGGCCGATGATCGACAGCACGGTGGCGAGCTCGACCAGCGTCGCGCCGGCCTCACGGTGCCTCGGGCCGGGCAGGGCGACGCGGGGCGCGGCCGGGCGCACGTCAGCCCCCGGCCGGCGGCATGGGCGGCTTCGCGCCCGGGCCCAGGTCGGTCCGGACCTGCGCCTGCAGCGCCTTGATCTCGGCCTGCAGCGCGTCGATCCGCGCCTGCCGTTCCGGCGTACGCGGCTCGGCCATCGTGGCGCGCAGCTCGCGCACCAGCGCCTGCATGCGCTCGCCGATGGCGAGGTTGTGGCGCACCGCCTCGAGGTCGATCTGCGCCTCGACCGCCGGGTCGTCGAGCGCATCCAGCGCATCCAGCGCCCGGCGCACGTGCACCGTGCTGGCCGCGGAGCGCTCCAGCGCGTCGCCCACCAGCGCGTCCATCGACTGTTGGACCTCGGCCATCCGCGCCGCGCGCCGCGCCGCCTCGGCGTCGGCGGCGGTCGCGGCTTCGGTGGCCGCGGGCTGATCTGCGGCGGCGCCGGTCGCCCACGGGGGCGGCGCCTCGCTGGCGGGTGCGACGGGCGCGGGCGCCGCGCCCACCGCCGCATGATCCGGTGGCGCAAGCGCTGGCGGCGCGGCGGCGGTACCGGTCTCCGTCTCGGTCGAACCGTCACCGCCCGCGACGCTGCGCAGCCCCCAGACGGCCACGACGCCGATGAGCACCACGGCGCCCACGACCAGCAGCAGCGTCCGCGGCGTCGTCATGGCGTCCCCGACGCGGCGGCGGCCGGCGCATCGCCGGGGGTCCGCAGCGCCAGCGTGCGCAGCGTCCCATCCGCTTCCTGGATCCGCACCGAGCGCGGCCCGATGCTGCGGACGATGGCGCCATCGTCGAGCCGTGCGCCGGCGCCCACCAGTCGGCCGTCGATCATGGCGCGGGTGGCGATGCTCGCGCCGGACAGGATCATCGACACGACCCGTTCGGCCGGTCCGCCGGCTGACGCTGCGAGCGTGCCGGGGCCGGCGCCGCCCTCGGTCTCGGGACGCGGCGGCGGTTCGGCGACGATCCCGCCCGTCCACGCGGGCGCCGGCGCCGCGGTCAGCGCCTGCAGCGCCGCGCCCACCTGCTCGGCGCGCTGGATCTCAAGCTGGATCTGGGCGGCCGTCGCCGCGTCGGTGTCGCCAAACCCGCCAATGAAGGCCTGCGGCTTGCCGACCACCATCGAGCCGACCCAGCCGACCACGGCCAGCCAAGCCACCAGCGCGGCGGCGGCGTAGTGCTTGGCCCTCATGGCGACACCCCGCTGGCGGCCACGGCGGCCGGTGCCACCGGCGCACCGGGTGCACCGACGCCGTCGGCCGCTGGCCGGGTGAGCTGGTAGGAGAACAGGCCGCCCGGCGCGATGGCCTGCGCGTTGCCGGCCTGCGGGTCGATCGCGGTGGGCACGTAGCCGGCGTCGCGCAAACGCTGCACGAAGCGCGCGACCTGCTGCCCCTGGTCGGCGCTGGACGCGGCCGAGTAGTTGACGGTGCCATCCACCCGCAGCACCAGCGGCTGTCCCGGGGGGCTGTCGAGCCGGAGGCGGAGCAGGCGGACGTCGGTGCCGGCGGCCGCGCGCAGTTCGACCAGCGTGGCCGCCGGATCGAGCGCGGCGCCGAGCGCCGTCGCCCGCGCGATGAAGCCGAGCACGGCGGGATAGTCCGCCGGCACGGCCTGGCGTGCGGCCAGCGCCCCGATGCGCTCGTCGAGCGCGGCGACTTCGCTGCGCAGCGCATCGGCGCGGGTGTTCTCTTGGTGCGCGGACAGCGTCCAGCGCCCGCCAAGGGCGCCAAGACCCAGCGCGAGCAGCAGCGATGCCGCGCTCGCCCACGGGAGCGCTCGCTCCGCCCAGTGCATGGCACGCGCCGCACCGGAGTTCACCGCGATCGCCGCGCCGGCCTGTGCCAGCAGGGGCGGCAGCGCGCTGCGGTAGCGGCGACCGGCGGTGTCGGCCACCACGGCGTGGGGCGCCAGCGCCACGGTCGCCCCGCTGTTCGCGGCGAAGATCTCGGCCAGCGCCGCATCGAGCGGACCCCCGGAACCGTCGCGCGCCGCCGGGGCGGGCGCCGCCGGCGCGCTGGCCCCGGCCTCGGCCGCCGCGGGCGGCGCTGCGTGGGCGTATTCGTCCTGCCCGTCGAACGAGAGCCCGTGCGCGGTCGCCGGCGTGCGCTCGGTGGGCGTCTCCTCGGGTGTCGGCCAGCGATCCAGGACCGGGTCGGCCCGATGCGCGGCCGTCGTCGGCGCGGCGGCACCGGTCGCGATCGGCGTCAGGGCGCCGATCCACTGCACCTCCAGCGGCTCCAGCGCGCCCTCGTCGGCCGACAGCAGGCGCCCGGCGCGTTCGCCCAGCGCCGCCACGGTCATCATCAGGTCGTCGCGCGCGTCGCTGAAAGCCAGCGCCGAGGCGTGCAGGACGCCGCCGCGGAGCGCGGCCAGGAACACGACCTTGCGCCCGCTGTGGAGCACCACGCCGCGGCCGGGCTTCAGCAGCCGCCACAGCAGCGCCGTGGTGGGCACCAGCAGGCAGTGGTCTTCCTGGTCATCGGCCCACGCGTACAGCGGCTGCCAGCGGTCGAGCGGGACGGCGGTGAACAGCGCCTGATAGCCGTTGCCCACCGTGCGCAGGTGATGGATCAGCACCTTGCTGTCGCCGTCGAGCAGCCCGTCGGCGCGCAGGCGGCGCTCGATCAGCGCGGTGGCGTGGGTCGGACTGCCCTCGAGCGACGCGACGTCGCTGACGCCGCCGTCGAAATCGGTGATGACGACGCTGGACCGGTCGACGCGCGGACGCGCGTCGAGCAGCTTGACCGACTCGCCCTCGAAGGCCAGCCACTTGCCGTCCTGGTGCAGCAGCAGCTGCGGGATCATGGCGCTTCCTCGGTGCGGAACAGCAGCGTGCCGCGCAGCGTCATCTGCAGCGGCGGGCTGCGCGGGTCGTTGGCATCGAACAGCCCCTCGTCCGGGCGCGTCACCGACAGCTCGAACGACTCGGCGCCGAAGATGCGCGAGTCGTCCCGCGCGACCGAGGCCAGCAGGTTGTTGACGTCGGCCCGCTCGAGCTGGCCCTGGGACACGTTGATCAGCCGCTCGCCCCAGCGCGACTCCACCAGCCCTTCGGCGTTGGCCCGCGTGACCAGCGCGGCGGCGTTCTCCGCCAGCCGGACGCGCAGTTCGGCCTCCTGCAGGCGCTGCTGGGCGGAGGCCAAGGCCTGCTCGGCCGCACCGACCTCGGCGAACGCGTCGCCGAGCGCCGAACGCGCGGTGGTGAACCACACCGCGGCCAGCAGCAGCGTGCCGAGCGAGATCGCGAAGGCGATGAGCAGCGTCTTCCGCGACGCGGTGACGCGGTGGAGCAGCGAGGGGGCGGCGGCCATGGCGGTTCGCCTTACTGGTTCATTTTCAGGTGCGCGACCATCACGCGAACCTGGTCGGTGTCGAGGTCGGTGCCCACCGCCGTGGCCGTCCCGGTGGCGCCGATGCCCTGGGTGTTGTTGCCTTCCCACTGGGCGCCCGGCGCGCCGGCAGCGCCCGTGGTGCGGGTGATGCCCTCCTGCCGGAAGGCGCCGTTCTGCGCGTCGGGCTTGCCATCGATGGCCTGGTCGAGCGCGCGGGCGAGATCCGGCGTCAGGCCGGTGACCACCATCACGTTGCCCGAGCCGGAGGCCGTGCCCGGCGGGTTCCACTGGAAGCAGACGCGGATTTCCTGCGGATTGCCGTTGGTATCGAGGTAGACGTAGCGGTCCTCGAGGCCTTCGCCGCGGCCCGGCGGCATGGTGACGCCGGCCGCCCGCATCAGGTTGCGCAGGTTGAAGGCCTCGCCGCCCTGGATGCCGCGCGCGATGGCGCCGACGTCGCTGCCGCTGCAGATCGCCGACGGCGGCTGCACGCTGCTCATGTCGCCGCCCGACAGCGGCCCCGTTCCGCCGCCCGCGTTGAAGTTCGCGCCGTTGACCATCAGCCGCGGGGCGGTCTGGCTGTCGCCGACCGGCGCGCCGAGGCGCTGCGCGTAGGTGTTGTAGGCCACCACCCACTGGTCGACGAACTTCTGCTTGATGCGGGTGTATTCGGCGTTGCGCTGCACGTCGCGGCCGATCATCACCGCGCCGAGGATGACGCCGATGATGACCAGCACCACGGCCATCTCGACGAGGGTGAATCCGCCCTGGCGGCTGCCGCGCCCGGTCCGCTGCTCTGCACACATGGTTGCTGCCCTCGATGGATGAACGAAACGTGAAGCCCTTATACCGCGTCCGGGCGTCGTGAACGCTATGTCGGGACGGTAAGAGCCGCGTAAGAGCTTGTTGCCGCGACGGCATGCGGGGTGACCGATCGCACCGCCGAGAGGTCCGGGTGTCGTGAAGACCTGGCCACGCGGCCTTCACGTCAAGATGAAGCGCTCGACCCAGGTGGCCCGTTTTCGTTAAATCTCCATGAATACGTATGCACCCAGCACCCGTTTTGAGTCGAAGCACTAACATGAACCAATCGTGACGACCGGCGCACCCGGCCCAGCGATCCATCGCGCCAGCCGGCGCCGTTCCAGCACGAGTTCCAGGAGAGGGGAATGTTGAATCTCAAGCGCGACATGCTGAGCGTGGCGCTCGCTTCGGCCCTGTTGGCCATGGCGGCCCAGGCGCAGGCCCAGGCCCAGGCGCAGGCCGAGGAAGACGAGACCGCCACGGACGACGCCAAGACGCTCGACGAGGTCATCGTGACCGCCGGCATCCGCCGCGGCATCGAGGACGCGATCGAACTCAAGCGCGAAAGCACCTCGATCGTCGAGGCCATCTCGGCCGAGGACATCGGCCGGCTCCCCGACTCGTCGATCGCCGAATCGATCGCCCGCCTGCCGGGCCTCGCCGCGCAGCGCGTCGCCGGCCGCTCCAGCGAGATCTCGATCCGCGGCCTCGACGGCAACTTCTCGACGACCAACCTCAACGGCCGCGAGCAGATCAGCACGAGCGACAACCGCAGCGTCGAGTTCGACCAGTACCCCTCCGAGCTGCTCAGCAGCGTCGTCGTCTACAAGACGCCCGACGCCAGCCTGATCAACCAGGGCCTTTCCGGCACGGTCGACCTGCGCACCGCGCGCCCGCTCGACTTCGACGGCACCGTTCGCACCATCGGCGCGCGCATGGAGCGCAACTCGCTCGGCGAGCAGATCGACGGCATCAGCGCCTGGGGCAGCCGCATCAGCGCGAGCTACATCGACCAGTTCGCCGACGACCGCATCGGCGTCGCGCTCGGCCTCGCTTACCTCGACTCGCCGGGCCAGGCCCGCGAGCACCGCTACTGGGGCTTCCCGGAAGAGGCCGGCCAGCGCCGGGTCGGCGGCTCCGACGCCCGCGTGTTCTCGTCCGAGAACAACCGCCTCGGCATCATGGGCACGGTGCAGTTCAAGCCCAATGACGTCTACAACGGCGTGCTCGACGTGTACTACTCCGACTTCGAGCGCGACGAGCAGCGCTCGCGCATCGAGACCGGCCTGCAGTGGAGCGGCGCGAGCCTCGCCCCGGGCGGCCGCGTGATCGATTCGAGCCGCGGCGTGCCGTTCGTCGTCGGCGGCACCTACAACGGCGTCACGCCGCAGATCCGCAACGACGCCTTCAACCGCGAGGACACCGTCTTCTCGATCGGCCTCGCCAACGAGTTCGCGTTCACCGAAAACCTCACCGGCCTCGTCGACCTCGCCTACAACAAGGTCGAGTCGACGATGACCGAGCTCGAGACCTACGCCGGCCTCGGACTGGGCAACACGGCCAACGTCGGCTACTCGATCCCGCTGTCGGGCTTCCCGACCTTCAGCTTCAACCGCAACCTCGCCGATCCGTCCGTGATCCGGCTGACCGACTCCGCCGGCTGGGGCCAGGACGGCTACATCAAGTCGCCGGAAATCGACGACGAGCTGCGCGCCATCAAGGCCCACCTCGAGTACAGCTTCGACGAGGGCTTCATCAGCGGCGTCGAGGGCGGCATCCGGCTCTCGGAGCGCGAGAAGTCGCGCGCTTCCATCGAGGCCTTCCTCGACCTGCCCAACCGTCCGCGCGCCATCCCGGCGAACCTGCTGCGCGCGCCCACCGACATGGGTTACCTCGGCATCGGCCCGGTGCTGTCGTACAACCCGTTCGACGTGCTCGGCCTGTACAACCGCCGCGGCAACGATTCGTCGGGCGTGGCCGACAAGAACTGGGACGTCAGCGAGGACCTGCAGACGGCCTACGTGCAGCTCAACATCGACACGCAGATCGGCGACATCGGCGTGCGCGGCAACGTCGGCATCCAGCACCAGCGCACCGAGCAGGAGTCCACGGGCTTCGTCCGTCCGCCGGGCTCCACCGGCCTCGGCGTGCTCGCCTCGGCCGGCGCCGAGTACAGCGACACGCTGCCCAGCATGAACCTGAGCTTCCTGCTGCCGTGGGACGTGACCGCGCGCTTCGGTGCGGCCAAGCAGCTCGCCCGCCCGCGCATCGACCAGATGACGGTGGGCGGCGGCTTCGGCGTCGACCAGTCGCGCAGCCCGATCCGCTACTCCGGCGGCGGCGGCAACCCGCTGCTCGAGCCGTGGCGCGCCACGTCGTACGACCTGTCGATCGAGAAGTACTTCGCGAGCAACGGCTACGTGTCGTTCGCGTACTTCCACAAGGACCTCGAGACCTACATCTACCAGGCCGAATTCCCGTTCGACTTCGGCATCTTCGACCTGTCGGGCATCCCCAACCCGCGCCCGCCGTCGACGATCGGCGTGTGGAACGCCCCGTTCAACGGCGAGGGCGGCACGATCTCCGGCCTCGAGTTCGCCTTCTCGCTGCCGCTCGAAACGCTGTGGGCGCCGCTCGAGGGCTTCGGCCTGCAGGGCAGCTACTCCGACACCGACAGCGAGATCGAGGCCTTCGGTCCCGGCAACCCGCGCCCGCTGCCGGGCCTCTCGAAGTACGTCTCGAACATCACGGCCTACTACGAGAAGAACGGCTTCAGCACCCGCGTCAGCCGCCGCACCCGCTCGGAGTTCGTGGCGTTCGTCCGCCAGTTCGACCTCACGCTGGGTGACCGCTTCATCGGCGCCGAGCAGATCGTCGACTTCCAGACCGGCTACGAGTTCCGCGACGGTCCGCTGAAGGGCCTCGGCCTGCTGTTCCAGGTCAACAACGTGACCAACGAGCCGTACCGCGAGTTCGACATCGGCGGCAACTACCGCGCCGAAGCGCTGTACGGCGAGTACGGCCGCACGTTCCTGCTCGGCGGCATCTACAAGTTCTAGTCGCCCGCACGCGTCGCCAGCCCCCGGCCGGTCCTGCACCGCCGGGGGCTTTTTTTCGCGCCGCCGCTTCTTCCATCCTCCGCCCACGCACAACGGAAAACCCGACCGATGGCCGCATCCGCCCAAGCGTCCGCTCCCGCCGCGCGCCGCCGCCCCGACCTGACGTTCTGGCAGATCTGGAACATGTCGTTCGGCTTCCTCGGCATCCAGTTCGGCTTCGCGCTGCAGGGCGGCTTCGTGTCGCGGATCTTCCAGACGCTCGGTGCGGAGAAGGACGCGCTGCCGCTGCTGTGGATCGCCGCACCGCTGACCGGCCTGCTGGTGCAGCCCATCGTCGGCTACCTCAGCGACCGCACGTGGCACCCCATCCTCGGCCGGCGTCGGCCGTACTTCGTGATCGGCGCCATCCTGAGCTCGATCGCGCTGCTGTTCATGCCGCACTCGCCGGCGCTGTGGATCGCGGTCGGCACGCTGTGGGTGCTCGACGCGTCGATCAACGTCTCGATGGAGCCGTTCCGCGCGCTGGTGGCCGACAAGCTCAACGAGGGCCAGCGCAGCTACGGCTTCGTGGTGCAGACGCTGATCATCGGCATCGGCACCTGGGTCGCGAGCAACCTGCCGTGGTTCGTCACGCAGATGGGCGTCAGCAACGAAGCCGCGCCCGGCGTGGTGCCCCCGTCGGTGCAGGTGGCCTTCGCGATCGGCGCGTTCGTGTTCCTCGCGTCGATCCTCGTCACCGTGTTCACGACGAGCGAGTATCCGCCCGACGACCTCGCGCAGTTCGAGCAGGAGAAGGCGAAGGGGCGCTTCTTCCGCGACATCGGCCACAACATCCGCCACATGCCGCGGCAGATGCGCCGCATCGGCGTGGTGCAGTTCTTCAGCTGGTTCGCCTTCTTCGCGATGTGGAGCATGGCCACGCCGGCGCTGACCGAGCACGTGTTCAAGGCGCCCGCGCCGCAGGCCGGCGCCTACGACATGGCGGTGCCGGCCGAGGCCGCCGCCTTCGCGGCCGACAACAAGGCCTTCCAGGACGCGGCCGACCTCGTCGGCGTGGCGATGGGCTGGTACGGGCTGTCGTCGATGGTCGTCGCGCTGCTGCTCGCGTTCTACGCCGCGCGCTTCGTGCTGAACCGCCGGCTCGTGCACGGCGCGGCGCTGGTCGTTGGCGGCGTCGGCTTCCTCGGCATGTACGCCGTCGAGTCGCTGTGGCTGCTCAAGCTGTGCTTCGTCGGCGTGGGCGTGGCCTGGGCGAGCATCCTGTCGATGCCCTACGCCTTGCTCGCCGGCTGCCTCGAAGAAAAGCGCATGGGCGTGTTCATGGGCCTGTTCAACATGTTCATCGTGCTGCCGCAGATCACCGCCGCGCTGGTGCTGGGCCCGGTGGTGCGCGAGGCCTTCGGCAACCACGCCATCTACGCGCTGATGCTCAGCGGGGCCTCGCTGCTGCTGGCCGCTGCGTTCGTGATCCGCGTTCGCGAGAACCCGGCGCTCGAGCCCATCCCCGAGCCGGGCGGACGCGCGCTGCGCGGCTGATCGCGCGGGCAGGGGACGCCGACGCGATGCCGCGGCGGGCTCAGCCGCCGATCAAGCCGCCCAGTTCCCGCACCGCCGACTCGACCCGGCCGCGCAGGTCGTCGAGCCGCGCCCGGGTGCCCGGATCGTCGAGTGCGGCCACCGCGTCGCGCTCGAGCGCGAGCGCGCCGGTTTCGACATCGGCCAATCCGAGGGCCAGCGCGCTGGATCGCAGGTAGTGCGCGGCCTGCGCCAGGCCCTCGGCGTCGCGCATCGCGTGAGCGCCATAAAGCCGCTGCAGCAGCACCGGCGCGTCGACGGCGAACAGCCGCAGCAGGTCGGCGGTGGTGCCGGGCTGCTGGCGCTCGAGGGCGCGCAGCAGGTCTCGGGCTTCCGGTTTGATGGCCGTCATGGCGGGCTCGTTCGCGGTCGCGGCCACCTTGCCGGCAAACCGCCGGGGCGGCAAGCCGGCTCCGCCGCGGCGCGCGTCAGTACTTGACCGAGCAGCCGTAGGGCTGGGTCGTGGCGCGGGCGACCGGACGCCCGGCAGCGAGATCGGCCAGCGCCGCCTCGACGAACTGCGTGGCGCCCGGGATGTCGGCCGGATCGGGGCTGGGGTTCGAGTCGATGGCGCCGGCGTAGCGCACCACGCCCTCGCCGTCGATCACGAAGAGGTGCGGCGTGGTCTTCGCCCCGTAGGCGCGGCCGATGGCGCCGTCGTGGTCGAGCAGGAACGCGGTGGGCGTGGCCTTCCACTCGCCGAGGATCGCGTTGGCCTGCGCCCCGTCGACGTGGCCCTGCTTGCCCGGCGCCGACGAGTTGACGAGCAGCCACACCACGCCGTCGCGCTCGCTGGCGTCCTGCTGCCGCTGCATGTTGCCGGCACCGTAATGCTTCTTGACGAACGGGCATTCGTGGTTGAACCACTCGAGCACCACGGTCTTCCCGGCGAAGTCGGACAGCGCGTGCGTCTTGCCATGGCTGTCGGTCAGGGTGAAGGCCGGGGCCGGCTGCCCCACGGTGGCCGCCGCATGCGCGGCCAGCGACGCGAGACCGAGGGAAGCGGCGAGGGCGAGGCGGATCAGCGGAACCATGGTGAACTCCTGCGGTGGGGGTGGATGGACGGAAAGGTCGGTCAGCGGCGCTGCGGACGGGCGTCCTCGCCCGGCAAGGCCACTTCCCAGGCGCGGAAGCGGCCGTCCGGCGCGTGCACGCCGATCGCCCAGGCGACGCGGGCGGGCATCTGGTCGAACGCCTCGCTGGCCGGATGGCGGAAGCGCAGCGCGCCGTCGGGGCCGAGCCGCGCCTCGATCGGCGTGGACGCCACGACCTGGGGCGTGAGCGGAAACACCTCGATCCGCGCCGCATCGCGCGTCCAGGCCGCGTCGTCGATCTGCACGGCCACGTGGGTGGCGTCGCGCCAGGCGTGCCCGGTCGCCGGCAGCGGCTCGGGCACGCGCGCGAGCGTTGCCGCGAACGCCGGCGCCTCGGCCGAAGTGCGCGGCGCGCGGGCCACGGCAAGGTCGAGCGCCAGCGTGGCCTCGTCCGGGATGCAGGTTTCGGCGCAGATCAGCCAGCGCGCGCGCAGCGTTGCCCGGAAGCGTTCGCCGGCGCGCAGCGAATCGGGCACCCGCAGCGTCGCCGGCAGCAGCAGCGTGTCGCTGTAGCCGAAGTTGACCAGCGGCCCGGCCGGCAGCCGCTCGGGGAAAGGCCAGCGGATCGGCCCGGCCTGCGCGCCGTCGGGCAGCGTCCAGTCGAAACGTGTCGCCAGTCCGGAATCGCCGCTGTTGATCCAGTACGTGTGCCAGCCCGGGTCGTGGACGATCCGCAGGCCCACTTGCAGCGTCTGGCCGGGGCGGACCGCGTCGTGGTCGGTGACAAGCCCCACGCGCGCGTGCTGCGTGGGCGTGAGCGCATTGGTCTGCGTCGCGGCGGCGGCCGGCGCGGCAATGAGCGCGATCGCGCAGGCGGCGTGCAGCAGGGCGCGCGAAGCGCGGGCGGGCGTTGCGGACATCTGCCAAGCGTCGCCGACAGCGGTGAAGCCAGTGTGGACGCGCGTGCGAACGACGGTGTGGAGGACGGTGCGGCCGACGCCGTCTCGCGACGCCGCGGCGTCACGCGCCCGACACCGTGCGGCGACAACGCCTGCACGTGAAACGCACGCCGGAGCGACGGCGCATGGCGGAGGCTGCGCGGCGTGCAATCACGCACGCCCCCAATGCATCCGCCAGGAGCCCATCCCATGATGTCTTTCGCGCACCGCTCGCTGCTGTCCCTCGCCGTCGCCACGGCCGTTGCCGCGCCCGCCGTCGCCATCGCCTACGGCAAGAAGGACGCGGCCGCGCCGGCCACGCAGTCGCAGAATGCGGGCACCATCGTTGACGTCGCCGCAGGCAACCCGGACTTCTCGACGCTGGTCGCGGCGGTTAAGGCCGCGGGCCTCGTGGAGACGCTCAGCGGTCCCGGCCCGTTCACGGTCTTCGCGCCGACCAACGCCGCGTTCGCGAAGCTGCCCGCCGGCACGCTCGAGAACCTGCTGAAGCCGGAGAACAAGGCCCAGCTCACCGCGATCCTCACCTACCACGTCGTGCCGGGCAAAGTGATGGCGGCCGATGCGGTCAAGCTCGACAACGCCACGACGGTGAACGGCGCCACGGCCGACATCAACGTCGCCGGCGGCACCGTCACGATCGACGGCGCGACCATCACCGCGACCGACGTGGCCGCCAGCAATGGCGTGATCCACGTCATCGACACGGTGATGCTGCCGGAGTAACGGGTGCGGGCGACGCGTCCGCCGGATGCGTCGCCCTCCGCTTCAGGCGTCGGCCTGCGCCGCCGCCCAGCGCTTCCAACCCTCGAGGCGGTCGGCGAGTCCGGCCTCCGCGACGTAGGCCTCGTCCAGCACCACGGCACCGACGAGGGCGCGCGACAGGTGCACGGCGCCGACCGCATCGAGGCCCCGGCCCCTCAGCATCGACGGCCGGTGGTGGAAGGCCACGGCTTCGACCATCTCCATCGGCAGCCCCCACAGCGCCATCAGCGCGGCGCCCAGCAGCGCGGCGCGCGGCGCCGTTCGCCCCAATTCGCCGGGCAGCGGCGGCGCATTGAGCACCGAGCCGGGCAGCAGCGCGCCCAGATCGGCCAGCAGCGCGGCCGAACCCGCCATCGCCGCATCGCGCGGCGTTCCCGCAATCCGCATCGCCAGCGCCGAAGCGCGAAGCCCGCGCGCCTCGGCATCCGCGTCGGCGCCGGAAAGACGACTGAACACCTCGCTCGCCAGCACCAGCTGGGCGATCGTCTGCAGGCCGAGCCGATGCACCGCCGCGGCCAGATCGTGGATCGGTCGACCCCGGGCGTACAGCGCCGAATTGGCGGTGCGCAGCACCCGCGCGGCGAGGACCGGATCGCGACGCAGAACCTGCACGGCGTCGTCGAGTCCGGCGCTGTCGTCGGCGATCAGCATCCGCAGGCTCAGGTACGCGCTCGGCGAGGCCGGCAGCCGCTGCACGTCGCCCAGCGCGGCGCGCAGCGCCGGATCGCGCAGCAGGCTGCGTACCGTCAGCACGCGGCGCATGGCCGCCCGCACCTCGCTGGCGCCGAAAGGCTCGACCAGCGCCTGCTGGACGGCGACATGGGACGCCAGCCGCTCGCGGTGCGCAGCGTCGGTGCCCGACGGAAGGGCCAGCACGCGCAGCGCCTCCGGATGCGCGGCCTGCACCCGCTGCAGCAGCGCGGGCGCACCGTCGCCGCCGTCGCGGCCGGCCACGGCGAAGACCGCATCGAGTCCGCCGGCCGCCGCCTGTTCGAGCGTGGCGTCGGCATCGAGGTCCTGCAGCACGACCCACTCGGGCGGAAGGGCCGCGGCCAGCGACTGGATCGCGGGCCGTGCCTCGGCGGGGCCGGTCAGGGCCAGCCGCAGCGTCATGCGGTTTCGAGGTCCGCCAGGCGGTCGTGCAGGCGCCGCCACTCGGGCAGCTTTTCGTGCAGTCCCGATGCGGCCAGCCACGCCTCGTCGAGCGGCAGGCTGCCGACGAGCGCATGCGCCACGTGCACCGCGCCCGGCACCCAGAAGCCGCGCTGGCGACCGCGCCCGGGATCAAGATGGAAGGCGACGCCCTCGACGATCGGCATCGGCAGGCCCCACAGCCCCAGCAGCCACGCGCCGGCGTCGGCATAGCTCGGCGCGCCGTCCCGTCCGTTGGCGTCGTGGAACCCCGGCAGCAGGCGGCCGAGCTCGGCGAGCAGGGCGGCCGTAGCCGCCATGTCGGCGCTCGGTCCCGGCAACAGCCGCGCCGCCAGCTGCGAGGCGAAGAACGCGCGGCGCCGCACCGCTTCCGCGTCGGTGCCCGGGTTCGGGGCGATGGCCTCGGCGGCGAGGACGACGCGTCGGAGCGTCTCGAGGCCCAGCCGGACGACGGCGCCCTTCAGATCGGCCACCGGGCGTCCGCCGGAGAAGAACGCGGAGTTGCAGACCCGCAGCACCTTCGCCACCAGCGCGGGGTCCTTCGACAGCATGCCCACCACCTGCGCGGCGCCAACGTTGGGGTCGGAGAGCGCCTTCGAGATCGCGAGGTAGGTCTCCGGGGCCGGCGGCAGCTGCACGATCGCGCCCACCTTCGCCTTGAGGTCGGGGTTGTCGAGCACGTCGAACAGCTCGCCGATGCCCTCGACGGCCTCGACCAGCGCGCCGGCCTGCAGCGGCAGCCCGAGATGGCGATGGGCCAGGTCGATGGCCGTGGCGCTGGGCTCTGCGCCCGGCGGCAGCAGCAGCAGGCGAACCGCCTGCGGATGGCGCTCCCGGGCGCGGCGGAGGATCTCGATGGCGCGGGCTTCGCCCCCATCCACCGCGACCACGTCGACGCTGCCTCCGTCGAGCAGGGCCTGCGCCTCGCCCGCGTCGTCGACCGCCCGCACCGTCCAGTCGAGGCCGAGGCGCGCCAGCGTGGCGGCGAGATCGGCGCCGTGGCCGCTGTCGCGACCGGCGATCAGGACGAACATCGATGGGCTCCTTGCTCGGTGACGGCGGCGCGATGCGCAGCCGTGATGCGGTGCAGGATACGCCGCGCCCCGGCGCCGCGTCGTGGAGGCCGGCCACAAAACGCGAACCCCGGCGCGGCGGCCGGGGCTCGGGGTCGGGGCGATCCGGCGCGGGGCCGCGGCCGGGGATCAGAACTTCGGCTTCTCGGCGTCCGGCGTGGCGTTGTAGCGGGCGACGCCGTCGAGGATCTCCTTGATGGCCGCGTCCTTGCCTTCCCAGCCCTCGACCTTGACCCACTTGCCCTTCTCGAGGTCCTTGTAGTGCTCGAAGAAGTGGCCGATGCGCTCGAGCCAGTGCTGCGAGACCTGCGCGATGTCGGTGATGTGCTCGTAGCCCTTGAACACCTTCGGCACCGGCACGGCGATGAGCTTGGTGTCCTCGCCGGCCTCGTCGGTCATCTTCAGCATGCCGACCGGGCGGCAGCGGATCACCGAGCCCGGCACCAGCGCGAGCGGCAGGATCACCAGCACGTCGACCGGGTCGCCGTCGCCGCACAGCGTGTGCGGCACGTAGCCGTAGTTGCACGGGTAGCGCATCGGTGTGGACAGGATGCGGTCGACGAAGATCGCGCCGGTGTCCTTGTCGACCTCGTACTTGACCGGCTCGGCGTCCTTCGGGATCTCGATGATGACGTTGATTTCGTTCGGCACGTCGCGGCCGGTGGGGACGAGG
>ERZ1066122.642-NODE-642-length-35434-cov-13.675259_pt1 | contig 35434 bp, 22 predicted proteins | sample MGYA00382769_ERZ1066122 | MGnify/ENA primary metagenome ERZ1066122 (study PRJEB33369, sample SAMEA5778352) | biofilm metagenome | biome: Industrial cooling water; feature: Water cooling tower basin; material: Biofilm | place: United Arab Emirates | collected... | reverse complement strand
GGCACTCGCAGCATAGCTCCACTTCTGGCGTCCCCTACAAGTGGGGGGATTACCCCACCGGTCGCATTGGCCGGACGAACTTCTTCGGCTCGATCAACCAGCTGCGACAGGAAGGTTCCATGCGGTTCATGCCGGGTTACACGCGTAACTCGATGCGCATGAACATCGATCAGCAGCTGGGAGGCAACATCAATCTCTCGCTGCGTTCCAGCTACAGCACCGCCAACGACTACAACTCCGGCGGGGCGTTCTTCAGCCTCACGCGCCAGCCGGTCAATGCGCAGCTGCTGGCGACGGATTCGAAGGGGCGGTTGTTCATCCGATCGGTTGCGCAGCAGCAAGGGGCGCAGAATGTCAACCCGGCTTATTCGCACCAGAACTTCCAGCCGCTCAATCGCATCGACCGCTTCGTCGGCAACGCGACCATGCGCTGGACGCCGTTCAGCTGGTTGGATGGTGAAGCCAATTTCGGCTACGACAACCGCAACAACTTCCAGGAGTGGCAGCAGGACCGCGGGTATCGCACCACCGCGCAGAGTGCGACCAATCTCGGTGAGAATCGCCGCAGCGCCGGACGGTCGTTCTCCCTCAATTCGAGCGTGAATCTGTCAGCGCGCAAGAACTGGTTCGACGACGCCCTCTCGTCTCGCCTCACCCTGCGGTATCTGGAGGAGGCGCAGAACGCCCGCGATACCGAAGCCCGAGGGACGAATCTCGCCGTGCCGGGTCTCACGGTGCCGAATGCGGCCATCCAGCAGACGCTGTACAACGGCAGCACGGAGATCGTCCGCCAGCAGGGTTACTTCGCCAACCTCGATCTCGACTACAAGGGGCGCTACATTATCGGCGCGCTCGTGCGTCGCGACGCCTCGTCGCTGTTCGGTGCCGCCAACCGCTGGCAGACCTACGGGCGCGGCTCCTTCGCCTGGCGTCTGTCCGATGAGTCCTGGTTCAACCTCGATCAGGTGTCGGACCTCAAGTTCCGCTACTCCGTCGGGCAGGCCGGCAATCGGCCGATCTTTGCGGCGCAGTACGAGACCTTCACCATCGGAACCGGTGGGGCGCTCAATCCCAACACCCTGGGCAACAGGAATCTGCGTCCCGAAGTGTCGACGGAAACGGAATACGGCATGGACCTCGAACTGCTGGGCAAGTACGGCCTGACGCTCACCAAGTCGCGTAACGTCATCGAGGACCAGATTCTCCAGGTGCCGCCGCCGGCGGCGGCCGGCTTCGCCAACCAGTGGCGCAATGCGGGCCAGCTGACCAACAACACCTTCGAGGCCTCGCTCAACATCCCCATCATCGCCACGCGCGCGGTGGACTACTCGGCCCGTATCAACTACGACCGTACGCGCTCGGTGATCTCGCGCCTCGACGTGCCGGAGTACTTCGTGAGTGCGGCCGGTCAGCAGGGCTCGGAGACGATGTTCAAGATCGTCCAAGGCGGGCAGATGGGGCAGATCTACGGCCGCAAGTTCGTGAAGGAATGCGGTCAGCTGCCGGCCAACTTCCAGTCACGCTGTGGCACGGGGCTCGACTATCAGCGCAACAGCGACGGCTTCATCGTCTACGTGGGTCAGGGCAACACCTTGGCTGACGGCATCACCAAGAACCTGTGGATGACGCGTATCCCGGGCGCGCAGGCGCCGTGGGGCGGTGGCACCAACGCCGAAGCCTTGAATTGGGGCTTCCCCATCCTCGAGCGTGATTCGTTGGGCGCGGTACCCGTGCTGCCCATTGGCAACGCCCTGCCCGACTTCCGCTGGTCGCTGTCGCAGAACTTCCGCTACAAGCGGCTTACGGCGTTCGCGTTGCTGGATGCCGTGGTGGGCAAGGATGTGTGGAACATCGCGCGCCAGTGGTCGCTGGGTGACTTCATGCACCGGGACACGGACCAGAGTGGTCGGTCGGTCGCTGACGCCCGGCCCATCGGCTACTACTTCCGCGCCGTGTCCACCGGCGGCATCGGTGGACTCTACGACGTGCTGGCGCCCAACAACAACACGGTGGAGGATGCCGGCTTCGTGAAAGTGCGGGAACTTTCGGTGGGCTATCGCATCGGCTCAATCGGCGGTGTGGGCAATTGGACGGCCTCGTTGATCGGCCGCAATCTGCTCACATTCTCGAATTACAAGGGCTTCGATCCTGAGGTGGGAGCAGGTGGTGGGCAACTGGGATCGGGCGTCCTCAACGCCATCGACAACTTCCAGTTCCCGAATCTCCGCACGTTCACGTTCTCGCTGAACACCAGCTTCTGACCTGCCACGCGCCGCGAGTGACCCGGTCGCTCGCAGTGCGTGTCTCCACGAGGAATCTCGATGCGCACCTATGTAACCCGGTTCGCGACGGCCGGAGCACTGCTGGGGCTTGCTGCCTGCGGTGAACGGCTCAATATCGCGAACGTCAACAACCCCGATGTGGCTCGTGCCTACGCCACGCCAGCTGGCGTGGAAGGCGTGATCGCCGGCCTCGGTGTACAGCTAAACAACACCCAGCGAGCTACCGAATCGGTTAACACCCAGGCCAAGATTCTGGCCGGTGAGACCTTTGCCTCGGTGGCGAACTTCGGCATGGCGGCACGGGCAGTCATTCCGCGCTCGGTCATTTCGAACGAGTTGGGCAACGACAACCAGACCGGTAACCTCGCCAACTTCAATCAGTTCTCGCGTGTAACCCGCACGGCGTCCAACGCTTTGGCGGCGCTGGATCGCCTGGTCGCGGGCGGCGGCACACTCGGCTCACCGGCCCAGAACGCGCGGGGCAAGGCCTTCGGCTATTACATCCTCGGGCAGGCGCTGGGCTACCTGTCGTTGGCGTACGACTCGGCCGCCATTGTGACCCCGGCCACGCCAAGCGACGTGGTGCCCGGTCTTTCGTCGGCCGCTGCCGTAAACGCGGCGGCACTGGCCATGCTCGACTCGGCCATCGCCACGGCGAATGCTCCAGCGGCCACCTCGGGCAGCAACGGGTTCCCGCTGCCGAACACCTGGCTGAACGGCCAGTCCGTGACACGCGACCAGTTCATTCAGCTCGCGCGGTCGTACAAGGCGCGTATTCGCGCGGGGGTTGCACGGACCCCCGCGCAGCGGGCGGCCATCAATTGGACCGAGGTCATCGCCGACGCGAATGCCGGTATCAAGTCCGACTTCACTGTGAACGTTGGCGGCGGGTCCGGCTGGACCGCCCAGTTTGACCTGACGCAGATCTACGTGGTGGGCGGGTGGCACAGCATGTCACCGCTGTACTACGGCATGGCCGACGTTTCCGGCGGGTACCAGAGCTGGTTGGCCACGCCGCGCGACAGTCGAAACGCTTTCCTCATTGTGACACCGGACAAGCGTTGGCCGCAGGGCACCACGCGTGCCGCGCAGCAGGCGAACACGCCGAGCAACACGCTGCCGCCCGGCGTGTACGTGCGGAATCGGCCGACAGGAGATGACGTACCCATCGCTGGCTACGGCGATTCGTACTACGATCACCGGCGGTACGGTGCCGCCAATCTGGCGGCCAACACCGGCCCGTACACCGAGATGTCGGCTACCGAGATCGCGATGCTGGCGGCCGAAGGCTACATCCGTACCAACAACCTGCCGGCGGCCATCGCGCTGGTGAACGCCAGCCGCGCGCGGAATGGCCTCGATGCGCTGCCCGCACTCACCTCGGCCACCACGCCCTATTCGACGGACAAGTCGACCTGTGTGCCGCAGGTGCCGCAGGCGCCCAATTTCACCACCACGGCCTGTGGCAGCCTGCTAGAGGCCATGAAGTACGAGAAGCGCATGGAGACCGCCTTTACGGGCTATTTCATCTGGTTCGCCGACAGCCGTGGTTGGGGCGATCTGGTGGAAGGCACCGTCGTGGAGTGGCCCGTGCCGTATCAGGAGATGCAGGCGAGACAGCAGACGTACTACAACGGGACCAACCGGGCCGCCCGCGGTACCTACGGCTTCTGACGCATCGATGCGGTTGACCACTTCCCCATTCGCTCTCCGGCGCCGTGTACGCAGCACGATCTGCCTGCTGTGGGTTTCAGGCCTGGTGCTGCAGACGGGATGCTACAGCTATCTCCCCATGCAATCCGCCCCGCCGCCGGAAAGCAGCCCCGTGGTGGCGCTGATGATCGGTGACCGCGGACGCACGTTGATCGGGGAGCGGGTGGGAAGTCTGGTCGAGCAGATCGAGGGACGGATCGTCCGTCGCGATTCGATGCAGATCACGATGCAGGTGCACAAGGTCATCGATGTGCGTGGCAATCACAGCACATGGACCGGTGAGCAGGTCGTGATCCCCAACGAAGCCGTGATGGGCTACCGGGCCCGCAAGCTCTCGAAGTTCAAGACGGCCCTTCTGGTGGGCGCCGGTGTCGTGGCCCTTGTGCTCACGCTCGGCCGCTCCCTGGACATCTTCGGCGTGCCTGTCGAAGGTGCCCCTGGTGGGGATGGCCCATCCCAATCATGACCGCTGACGCCGCCCGACACACATGGGACTGCCCAGCGTTTCCGTTCGCTCTACAACACGGAGTTCACTCCTCATGCGGTTGACTCGACTTGCCATGCTCACGCTGGGTGCCGCCCTCACGGCGGCGTGCAGCGAGCCCAGCAACGACCCCACGACGCCGGACGTTCCGCCACTGGCGTTTGTGCGCTACATCAACGCGGTGCCTGACACGCTCAACACCACGGTCCGCTTCACGGATCAAGTGCAGTGGTCACCCATGACCTTTGTAAACGTACCGTTCCGTGGCCTGGGCCAAGGCAACTACCAGCCCACGCAGGCCGGCTCGCGCAAGTTCCGCGTCTTCACCACCGACGCCACGAACTTCTCCACCGCCGGCAATACCGTGATTCTGGTTGACACCACGCTGACCTTCGAGGCCGGCAAGTACTACACCCTGCTGCACATGGGCTATGCGCGAGCCGGAAGTACGCCACGCCAGCGCATTGTTGCCATCAACGACGTGCATCCCAACCCGGGCGCCCAGGTGGCGGTGCGGGCGATTCACGCGGCCCTTGGTGTCGGAGCCGTCGACATCTACGCCACGGCCACGGCGACGTCACCCATCAGCGGTACGCCGCTGTTCCGCAACGTGGCCACGGAAGCCGTGTCACCGTACGCCAACGTGAACGCCGCGGCATTTGCCACGCAGATTGCCGCTGCGGGGGGAACAACGGCCCTGGTCGCCGCGGCGGCGCCGGCAGGCACAGCCGGCACCACGCAGCTCAATCCGATCGCCGGTGCGACCATCGCCGGATCGGTGCTGAGTGCCGTGGCCTTCCCGGCGTCCCCGGCCAACTCGGCCGGCGCCCGCTTCTCCACGCCGGGCATCGTATATTTCATCGACAAGAACCCGCCGCCAACGGCGCCGTAAGTCGCGCAATTCCCGCAGTCTGCACCGCTCGCGCGGTGCTCACGCCATGATCGGATCGCCGTCCATCAGGCACGACAGTTCGACGACCGCAACCGCGAGATTCCTCGCGGTTGCGGTCGTCGCGTTTCTGCACACCGCCCACGCACCGGTGGCCTTCGCCCAGGTCATTCGCGGCACCGCCCGCGCCTCAGGCAGCGAACGGCCGCTGGAACGGGCCCGCATCGTGGCCATGCGGGAGGACGGACGCGGCGTCGGCGAAGCCACCACCGATGATGCCGGACGATTCCTGCTCCGCGTGGATGCGCGTGGTGAGCCCTTCCTGATTTCCATCACGCGCATTGGTCTGCGGCCCACTCTTTCGAGCACCTTGTATCTCGGGCCCCGTGATACGCTCGATGTGGACTTCAGTGTGGCCGAGGAAGGCATTGTCACCGATACCGTCAAGGTCACCTCGGCACCGACGCTCAACGCCACCCGGCTGGCAGAAGCCAATCGCCGCGGCTGGCGGGTTCTGCAGCCCGCCGACGTGGAAAAACTGCGAGAGCGTGCCAACTCATTCGAAGACCTGCTGCGGTCGTCGGGCAACACCGGTCTCATCATCGGCCGCCGTGATGAGTGCATTCGCTCCACCCGCACCAATCGCTGTCTGCTGATTGTGCTGGATGGCGTGCCGCTGAGTGGCACCTATCCCAACATCAATCCGCGGGACGTGCACTTCCTCGCCGTACTCTCGCCGAACCAGGCCCAGGTGCAGTTCGGGGATCGTGCGCCCAATGGAGCACTGGTCGTGTACACGCGCGCTTACGGGGATCGGTAGGTTACGGACGGTTCCATCGAACTTGCAGAAATCGAAGTGCTACTTTAGTATCACTTATGCGCACGGAACTGGTGACGACGCTCAAGCGTCAGGCAACGGAACTGCTGGCCGAACTCGAACGTGACAAGGAGCCCATCCTCATCACGCAACACGGCTTGCCCAGTGCCTATCTGGTGGATGTGGAGTCCTACCAGCGGCAACAGGAGCGGATGGCCATCCTCGAGGGCATCGCGCGAGGCGAAATGGCCGTGGCCGAGAACCGCGTGGTCACGCACGCCGAGGCCAAGACTCGCCTCAGTCGATGGCTCAAGTAGTCTGGACGGAGCCGGCTCTCGCCGATTTGGATGCCATTGCCGACTATATCGCTATTGAAAGCCCTGCGGCGGCATCACGATTGGTGCAGCGGGTACTCACTCACGTGGAGCAGCTCGAACAACATCCTGAGAGTGGGTCTCGTCCCCAGGAGCTTCCACGGAGCACGAGGTACCGCCAACTCGTGGAACCGCCGTGTCGCATCTTCTATCGATACGACGGCCATCGCGTGCTGATCCTGCACGTCATGCGCTCAGAGCGCAGGCTCCGGCCGTCACGCCTAAGACGGTAAGACAAGCCGCTTCACCAATGCCAATGATCGTGCCGTGGCGCCACGCTCGGCTTCCACCAGGTCTGCTGCACGCGCGCCTGACTCGCGGCGATCGTCCTCGTTGAGCAGCAGCGCCGTCAGTCGGCTTTGCAACGCGGCCGCACTGTCCACGCTGAAGCCTGCGCCAGCCTGCAGCAGCAGCCCGGCCTCGCGACTCATGTGATGCTGCGGACCAAACAGCACGGGCACGCCAAACGCCGCCGGTTCGATGACCGAATGCAGACCTGCGGCATGAAAACCGCCGCCGACGAATGCCAGCTGGGCCAGTGCATACAGCTCACCCAGCACCCCCACCCTGTCGACAATCACCACGTCCACATCGTCGCTGCGTCCACGCTGCTCGAGCTCGCTGAGCGTGGCGGCGCGCGCGCCAATACGCGATGCCCAGTGCTGCAGCGGCTTGAGGTGTGATGCGCCGGGCTCGTGCGGGGCGATGATGAGGCGCGGTGCCTTGCCGCGTGCATCATGCCGGTCACGCAGGGCTTCCCATGCCGCACAGAGTGGCGCTTCGTCAGCCGGCCAGGTGGAGCCCGCCACCAGCGTCGCACGCTCCGAGGCCAACAGGGTCAACAGCGGCGACCGACGATTGACGCTGGCCGCACGCTCGGCCACCTGATCGAAACGTGTATCGCCGGTCACGTCTACCACCTGCCGACGCACACCCAGTGACACGAGGCGCTCAGCGTTGACTGCATCAATGGCCCCCACCGCATCGAGTGCGGCATAGGCGTCACGCAGCAGCGCCGAGGACAGCACACCGCGACGCCCTGACACCGCGGACAGGGTGGCACTGATGAGCGCCACCGGCACCCGCTGCCGCTTTGCGCGGGCCACGAGCACCGGCCATACATCCAACTTGGCAAATACCAGGGCCGAAGGCGTGAGCCGCTGCAGCAGGGTGTCGGCCGACGCGGCGCGGTCGAAGGGCAGATAGTCGCTGAACTCGGCGCCGACACTGCGCGCAAAACGCTCGGCGCTGGGCGAGTAGAACGAATAGGCCTGCTGCCAGTCGGGATGTGCACGACGCGCGGCCTGGGCCACGGGACGGGCCTGCAGGCCCTCGCCAACCGACGGCGCGTGCCACCACACGAGCGGGCGGGAATTGTCGCGCGATGCGGTGTGTGCAGCCCAGCGCGTCAGCAGGCCGCGCCGCGCGCGCAATGAGCGCAGCAGCTTGTTTTCGGCCTCCGGCGCCAACGCCGATGCCACGACGCCTGCGGCGTCTGCCAGCGCCATGCCGGCCGCGTAGCAGGCACCGAGCAGGGCGTTCACGTCGTCCTCAGGGCGCCGTCGTCCGGGCCTTGGCGCGCTGGCGATGCATGATGAGGGCGGTGTCCACGGCCTTGCGGAAGTCGGGCCAGGGCAGCGCACCCTTCACCAGAAACTCGCCGATCACGAACGACGGCGTGGACTGCACGCCGGCCTGCGTGGCCTGCTGAATGTCGTTCTGAATCAGCACCTTGATGGCGCGCGACATGCGGCACTGTTCGTAGGCGGCCATGTCGAGCTTGAGTTCGCGCGCATAGCGTTCGAGCAGCGGATTGACGTTGCTCATGCCCTTCACGGCATCGAAGCCCGCAAAGATGGCGTCGGCATAGGGCCAGAACTTGCCCTGCACGCCGGCGCAGGTGGCGGCTTCGGCCTGTGCGCGGGCGTGCGGGTGAATGGACTCGAGCGGCAGATGCAGATAGGCGAATCGCACCTTGCCCGTCTCCACGTAGTCCCGGCGGAAGTTGGCCATGGACTCGTCGTGCCAGCGCTTGCAGTAGGGGCACTGGAAGTCGCTGATCATCACCACCCACATGGCGCTGTCGGGGCCAAGCAGTCGGCCCTGATCGGCGCGGTTCATGAGCGTGGCCTCGCCCAGGGTGTCGAGCGGCGCCGGCGTTGAGGCACGGGCCTTGTCGGCCGAGGGACCACAGGAGCCGGCGGCCCCGGTCAGCAGCAGCAGGCCCGTGGCCAGGGCGAGGAATCGGAAAACGGACATCCCGGAAATCTAAGGGGCGACCCGTGGCGCGGCGCAGCGGGCAACCAGTTTGCGAGCCAACGGCAGGCCAGTGAACTGCGGGCTGACATCGGGTTATCATTCGGGGTGATGTCGCGTCTGCCGGTCACGTCGCGGGTCTTCGGGGCCCTCCTGCTGCTGCTGTCGTCGGTCGGCCACACGCAACCGCCGCCGCTGCCGCAGCCCGTGGGCTACGTCAACGATTTTGCCAATGTCATCGACGCGGCCGCCGAAGCGCGTCTCGATGACCTGGCGCGGCGCGTGAACAGCGCGACCCGTGGTGACATGGTGGTGGTGACGCTGCCCGATCTGGGTGGCCGGCCGGTCGAAGAGACGGCGCTGCGCCTGGGTCGCGAGTGGAAGGTGGGCGCTGACGCGGCCATCGGCGACGCGGCGCGCAACGCCGGCGTGATCATTCTGCTGGTGCCCAAGGAAACGGCCAGTGACGGCCGCGGGCGCTGCCGCATCGAGACGGGGCAGGGCGCTGAAGGCTTCATCACCGATGCGACGGCCGGCGCGATCTGTCGGAGCATGACGCCGCTGTTTCAACAGCAGCGCTATGGCGATGCGCTCGAGGCCATCGCGATCGACGTGGCGGATCGTTATGCCGCCTCCTTTGGTGTGACGCTGGATGGGCAGCCGCGACCCGCGAGTTCGCGGCGCGAGCGTGGGTCGGGTGACGAGGGGGAGAGCCCGCTGCTCGGCCTCGTGCTGCTCATCATCATTCTGTTTGTGTTTGCCAACGCGCGTCCTGGTCGCCGGCGCGGCTGTGTGGGCTGCATCCCCATCCCGATTCCCGGGCCCGGCATGCATGGCGGCGGCTGGTCGTCGGGCAGCTTTGGTGGTGGCGGGTTCGGTGGCGGCGGTTTTGGTGGTGGAGGCTTTGGCGGCTTCGGTGGCGGCGGTGGATTCAGCGGAGGTGGTGGTGGCTCAGACTGGTAAGGGCCCGGGGGGCAAGCTCTCGGGCGGGCGATCGACGCTCTCGCTGGACGACCTCGTGTCGCAGCTGAAGGCCGTGCACGGCGCTTCGCTGACGGCGGTGGTGCTGTATGGCTCAGCTGCCACGAACGAGCACGTCGAGGGGTTGTCCGACGTGAACGTGATGGTGCTCGTGGAGTCCATCCCCTTCGCCACCATGCAGGCGCTTGCGCCCACCATGCGCGCGTGGCAGGAGGCTGGCAATCCACCGGCGCTGGAACTGACGGTGGCCGAGTGGCGCGCGTCGGCTGACATTTTCCCCATCGAGTATGCCGACATTTTCGAGCGGCATCGGGTGCTGCACGGCGCCTTGCCGGTGGAAGGCCTCGTGGTGCGCCGGCGCGACCTGCGGCTGCAGGTGGAGCAGGAGGCCATGGGCAAGCTGCTGCGGCTGCGCCGCGGCGTGATGGTGGCCGGCAGTGATGTCGCGCGCCAGCAGGATCTGCTGCGCGCGAGTCTGAGCAGTTTGCTGGTGATTTTCCGCGCCATCATGCGGCTGGGCGGCGAGGTGCCGCCGCGTGATGCGGACGCGGTCATCGATGCGGTGGCCGCGCGCACGGGCTTTGACGCCACGCCCTACCACCAGGTGCTGGCGCTCAAGCGCGGCACCGCCGTGGAGACGCGTGACACGTCGGCCCTGCTGGAATCGTACGTAACCGGGATGGCGTCTCTGGTGGCCTGGCTGGACGGGTTCACGCCGCCCGAGTCGGTCCCTGAGGTGCTGTCCCCCGTTTCCCGTTGACTCCGAGGACTCTCATGAGAAATTCCATGCTGCGCGCGACGTCGTCCACTCCGCTGCCTTCGAACGCGCGTTCAGTGTCTGGTGCTGTGCGCGGGCTGCTGCGCCGGACGGCCGTGATGGCGGCGCTGGTGCTGCCGCTGTCGATGAGTGCCTGCGGCTACAACGATATCCAGTCGCTGGACGAGCAGGCGGCACAGGCCAAGCAGAACATCGACGCGCAGTTGCAGCGTCGTGCGGATCTCATCCCCAATCTCGTGAACACGGTCAAGGGATTTGCCGCGCAGGAAGAGAAGGTGCTGACCGAAGTCACGCAGGCGCGCGCGGGGCTCATGGGCGCGTTGCAGAAGCCGGGTGGCTCTGACCCTGCGGAGTTGGCCAACGCCAACGCGCAGCTCACGGGGGCGCTGGGGCGCTTGACCATTGCGGTGGAGGCGTATCCCGAGCTCAAGTCGAACGAGAATTTCCTGCGGCTGCAGGATGAGCTGACGGGCACGGAAAATCGCATTGCGGTCTCGCGCACGGATTACAACAACGCGGTGCGGCAGTACAACGAGTATATCCGGAAGTTCCCGCAGGTGCTCACGGCCAAGGCGACGGGGGCGAAGCCGCGGGTTTACTTCGAAGTTACGGATGCGGCGGTGAGGACGGCGCCTACCGTTGATTTCAACAAATGAAGGGCGTAAGGTGAACTGCGTAAGGTGAACGGCGGGAAGGAACCGTACGCGAGACTGCGGTAGCGTGGGAGCGCCCGCCTGAGCTTTGGCTCAGGCGGGCGTTTTGATTACGCGGGCTTTTCGGTGGTGGGGCGAGGAAAGAGGATGTCGCCCTTGCTCACCTTCCAGCCGCTGGGGTCGAGGCTGGCGAGATTGGTCATACGCTGATCGGCCACGATGCCGGGGCCGCCGAGCTGTGCCCAGACCTGCTGCGCCTTGTTGGGCATGAAGGGCGCGTAGAGCACGGTCTGTTTGGCTACGCGGCGAATGAGTGAAGCCAGGATCTGATCAAGCTCCGCCTTGCGCGACGGATCCTTGGCCACGGCCCACGGCGTGGTGGACGCCGTGTATTCGTTGGCGCGCTGGGCCATGCGATACACGGCCGCGAGGCCCTCGTGCAGCAGCCAGCCGTTTTCGCCATGCATGGCGGCGTGATAGGCGGCGAGGTCGGTGTCGTCTTCCTGTTCCGCCTCGGGGCGTGCGGCCGCGGGCACCACACCGTCGCAGTACTTCTCCACCATGGCCATGGCGCGGCTGGCAAGGTTGCCGTAGGCGTTGGCGAGATCGGCGGTGTAGCGCTCCTCGAAGCGCTCCCAGGAAAAGTTGCCGTCGCCATCAAACGGCACCTCGCGCAACAGCACATAGCGAAAGGCATCGGCGCCAAATCGGTCGATGGCCTCACCCAAATCCAGCTTGACGCCGGCACTCTTGCTGAAGCGTTCACCGCCCAGCGACACGAAGCCGTGCGCCCACACCTGCCTGGGCAGCGGCAGGCCGGCGGCGTGCAACATGGCCGGCCAGATCACCACGTGAAAACGCGTGATGTCCTTGCCGATGATGTGCAGGTCGGCCGGCCAGCGCGCCTCGTAGCCGGCATCGGGATAACCGGTGGCCGTGAGGTAGTTGGGCAGGGCGTCGAACCACACATAGGTGCCCTGGGTTTCGCCGGTGCTGAGCGGCAGCGGGAAGGGCACGGCCCAGTCGAGACGCGCACGCGACGCGGAGATGTCTTCAAGGCCCTGCGCGAGCAGACCGAGGATTTCGTTGCGACGGCTCTGGGGCTCGATGAACGACGGATTGCTGGCCAGCAACTCCTGCAGAAAACCCTGATACTTGCTGAGGCGGAAGAACCAGTTGCGCTCCTCCACTTCTTCGAGCGTTCGCGTGGGATGCAGCGCGCACTTGCCGTCGACGATGTCGGCGTCCTGCTTGAAGGCTTCGCAGCCGACGCAATACATGCCGGTGTACGACCGCTCGTAAAAATCATCGGGATTGCGCTCGGCGATCGCCCGGATGAGCGCCTGCACACCGGCCTTGTGATGGGCCTCGGTGGTGCGGATGAACTGGTCATACGAGATGTCCAGCTTCGCCCACATCGCACGGAAGCGCTCGGCGATGGTGTCGGTGAAGGCCTGCGGCGCGACGCCTTCCTTGGCCGCGGTCTGCTGCACTTTCTGACCGTGTTCGTCCATGCCGATCAGCAGATGGACATCGTCGCCACAGAGGCGGCGATAGCGGGCGATGACGTCGGCGCCGATCTTCTCGAGGGCGTGGCCGAGGTGGGGATCGCCGTTGGCGTAGTCGATGGCGGTGGTCAGGAAAAATCGGGGCATGCTGGCAATTTAACAGCAACCGCAGTCGGGGCTTACTGAAACCGCAGTCGACTTGCCACTGCGGTCGGGGCGCTGCTACCGCAGTCGGAACCGCTCCCGCGGTCTGGGCTACCGAAACGGCGGTCGTGGACTGCTACCGCAGTTGGGGACCGCTACCGCGGTTGGGGTCACACCGCGGTCGGCGTCGTCCGCCCAGGCTGTGGGTCGGGGTTGGGGTCGGGGTCGGGGTTGGGGTCGGGGTTGGGGTTGGGGTCGGGGTCAGCGTCGCCAAAGCACTGGCGACGTCGAAACGATGCGACTCCTTGCATCGGGCGACGCTACCATGTGCCCATGGCCACGCATCGTGATCTCAAGGTCTGGCAGCTGGCGCAGCAGTTGGCGGCGGGGGTGTACGAATTGACCCGTGGCGCTGCGGCGGCGCAGATGCCAAACCTCGTCGAGCAGATCCGCCGTTCCGCATTGTCCATTGGCGCCAACATCGCCGAAGGTCGCGCGCTGGGAAGCAACGCGCAGTTCAAGCGTCACCTCAGCATCGCGCTGGGGTCTGCGGCCGAAACCGATTCGCATCTCGACGCGCTGCTCTCCGCCGGCGTCGTCGATGCCCTCCAGGCACTGGAGCTGCGCGATACCACCGCGACGATCCAGCGCATGCTCATCGCGCTGCAACGCAAGATCGCATGACCCCAACCCCGACCCCGACCCACATCCCGGGCTAACGACCCCGACTGCGGTGTGACCCCAACTGCGGTAGCAGTCCACAACCGCGGTAGCAGTCCACGACTGCACTTTCGGGAGCCCAGACCGCGGGAGCGGTTCCGACTGCGGTGGCAGCGCCCAAACTGCGGTAGCAAGTCGACTGCAGTCGCAGTCAACCCCGACCCAGACTCAGACCGCTTCTTCCCCGTCCGTCTCCGCCTTCCGCCGTTCCTCCGCCGCCCGCAAGCGCCGTCCTCCCCGCCTCCCTCTCCGCCGCTTCCGCTTCGTCACTCCCTCTACTGAACCCGAGCCCCCGTCACCGTCGGAGTCCGTGTTCTCGTCGGCGTCCGCGTCGGCGTCCGTGTCCTCCTCAGCCTCCGTCACCGCGATCGCCGCCTCAACCCTCGGCGGCAAGTTCGCGTCGCGTAGCGCTACCACCTCGTATTCCGCCGTATCCAACATCGACGCCTGCGATGCGTCGAGCATGATCGGCATCTCCGCCGTCACCCCCGGATCCAGCATCGCCACCGCGTCGTGCCGTTCGACCTCTTCACGCAGCTCGAGCAGCCCCAACACCCGTGTGTCGCCGTCGGCCGTGCGCAGCGTCACCCTCTCGTTGAAGATGTCGCAGCTCAGCACCTTCTCTTCGCCGCGCGACGTGGCAAGGATCTTCCCCTCCTTGGGGAACTTGCGACGGCTCTGCACATAGAACTCGTGCTCGTAACGCAGGCAGCACATGAGCCGGCCGCAGGCCCCGGAAATCTGCTGCGGGTTGAGCGAGAGTCGCTGATCCTTGGCCACACCGAGATTGACCGGCCGCAGGTCGGGCAGCCACGATGACGAGCAGTACTCACGGCCGCAGCGTCCCACCCCGCCCAGGCGCTTGGCCTCGTCGCGCACTCCGATCTGCTTGAGCTCAATGCGTGTCTTGAACAGCGCCGCGAGATCACGCACCAGCGTGCGGAAGTCCACCCGCTTCTCGGCCGTGAAGAAGAACGTGAGCTTGCGCCGATCCCACTGCCATTCCGCGTCGGTGAGCTTCATGACGAGGTCATGCGCCTTCACGCGCTCCATGGCCTGACGACGCGCCCGTTCGTTCTCCTCATCGAGTGCGCGGTCGGACAACACCTCGGCCGGTGTGGCCAGGCGCAGCGCCTTGCGCGCGGGCGGCTCGCTGCCGCAACCGTGCGCGCAGCCATTGCAGCGCACCGCGGCGAGTTCGCCGGTGCTGTGCACCCGCCCGAAGTCCTCGCCACGATCGGCCTCGACGATGACCCCCACCTTGAGCGGGGGCGGCGTCTCTCCGTCCCACGAAAAGAACTCCTTGCGGTTGCCGCGGAACGCGACTTCGATGAGGTGCGCCACGGCCGTTCGCCCTACTCGGTGAACTGACCCATGCGCAAATACTTCTCGCGCCGGCGTCTGACCAGTTTGTCGGGCTTGAGTCGGCGCAGCTCCTCGAGATTGCGCACCAGCGTTTCGCGCAACGCGGCCGCCGTGGCCGCGTGATCGGAGTGCGCGCCGCCGGGTGGTTCTGGCACCACTTCGTCCACCACCCGCAGCTCCACCAGATCGGCGGCCGTCAGGCGCAGTGAGCGCGCCGCCTTCTCGCGCATCTCCGGGCTCTTGCCGTCCTTCCAGAGAATCGCGGCGCAGCCTTCAACGGAAATGGTGGAATACACCGAGTTCTCGAGCATCAGCACGCGGTCCGCCACGCCCAACGCCAGCGCGCCACCCGACCCCCCTTCACCAATGACGGTGGCAATGATGGGCACCTGCAACTGACTCATCTCGAGCAGATTGCGCGCAATGGCTTCGCTCTGCCCACGCTCCTCGGCACCAAGACCCGGCCAGGCGCCCGGCGTGTCGATGAAGGTGATGACCGGCACCTGGAACTTCTCAGCCAGCTTCATCAGCCGCAGCGCCTTGCGGTAGCCCTCGGGATGCGGCATACCGAAGTTGCGCTTGAGATTTTCCTTGGTGTCCCGGCCGCGCTCGTGACCGATGAGCATCACGGTCTCCCCCTCGAGACGCGCCCAGCCGCCCATGATGGCGGCATCTTCACGAAACGCCCGGTCGCCGTGCAGTTCGATGAAGTCGGTAAAGGCGTGCTTGAGGTAGTCCGACGTGAACGGACGCCGCGCCATGCGCGCCACCTGCACACGCTGCAGCGGTGAGAGGTTGCGATACACCTCGACCCGCAGATCGCCAAGCTTCTTCTGCAGAGGAGCCAACTCGTCCGTGACGTCGAGCGAACGATCGGCAGCGAGACGCTTGAGCTCCTCGATCTGCTTTTCGAGCTCCGCAATGGGACGCTCGAACTCGAGAACCGGGGCAGCAGCCATGACGAATCCTGATATGGCGACGCGAGCTCGTCAGCTGCCGGCGCGAACAAGTCGCACCCGGTCAGCGCCAAGCATCGCGCGCAGGTCTGAAAGAATGGCGGCGGACGCCGTGACCCGGAGCGTGCGGGAGCGGAAGCGCACTGGCTGTCCGTTCCCGTCGCGCCACCGGAGTTCGAGCGGTGCCGACCCTTCGTGGGCCTCCACCGTCGCTCGCACGTCCGACATGATTGCAGCTGGCAGGTCGAGCCCGGGGGACAGGTCGATTGCCACCGCCACCTCACCGCTGGCGCGCACTTCTTCGAAGCGCTGCACCTCGTTCACGATGAACGTGGCGTTCTCCACACCCTGATCTCTCCGGGAGTAGCTGCCCTTGAGCAGCAGGGGGACGTCGGGGCGGACACGCTCCGCAATCACCCCCCAGGCCTCCGGAAACACCAGCACCTCGGAAGATCCGGAAAAATCCTCGACTGTCAACCGGGCGAACTCGTTCCCCGACTTCTTGGAGAACTGCCGCTTGATGGCCGTGACCACCACGCCGATGGTTACCGGCTCCGACACCCAGGTGCCGAGCTGCGACACGGTGTGGGTGGCAAAGAGTTCGCATTCCGTTCGGTACTTCTCGAGCGGGTGCCCTGAAATATAAAACCCGAGCAGCTCCTTCTCGCGCTGCAGGCGCTCACTTTCGGTCCATGCCGGCGTGTTGGGAAGTGACGGCGCCGTCGTCTTCTTGCCGCTGTCGGCCGTGTCCACCGGCCCGCCCAGCAGGTCGCCAAAGAGCGATCCCTGACCCTTCTCCGCCTCCTCCTGCTGCAGCGCCGCTTCACTGATGGCGGTGTCCAGCGCGGCCAGAAGCTGTGCGCGATGGCCGCCCAGGCCGTCGCAGGCACCGGCGGCAATCAGCGCTTCGAACACGCGCTTGTTGAACACGCGCAGATCCACGCGGGCGCACAAATCAAACAGCGAGGTGAACGGCCCCTCGGCGCGCGCTTCGAGCAGCGAGTCGATGGCGCCGCGTCCCACGTTGCGAATGGCACCGAGGCCAAAGCGAATGCGCGTGTCACCCACCACCGTGAAGCGCCAGCCCGACTCGTTCACATCGGGCGCCAGCACCTCGAGCCCCATTTCGCGGGCCTCGGCGATGTACTTGATGACTTCTTCCGTCTTCCCGATGTTCGACGACAACAACGCGGCCATGAACTCGGCCGGATAGTGTGTCTTGAGATAGGCGGTGTGGTACGCGACGACGGAGTACGCGACGCTGTGTGACTTGTTGAAGCCGTAGCGCCCGAACGTTTCGATCTGGCCGGCCAGCTCTTCAATGATCTTCGGGTCGTAGCCGCGCGCGATGGACTTCTCGCTGAACTTGCCGAGCTCCTTCTTGATGAGCTCCGCGTCCTTCTTGCCCACGGCTTTGCGCAGCACGTCGGCTTCGGCCAGCGAGATGCCCGCCAGCACCTGCGCGATACGCATCACCTGTTCCTGATAGGTGATGACGCCGTAGGTATTGGAGAGAATGGGCTCGAGTTCCGGCAGCGCGTACACCGTGGGCTCTTCGCCACGCTTGCGGCGGATGTACACGTTGTGCATGCCCGCGTCGAGCGGACCCGGACGCAGCAGCGCGTTCGACGCCACGAGGTCGTCGAAGCGGTCGCAGCGCATGCGCTTGAGCACGTCGGTGGCCAGCGGACTTTCGAACTGGAACACACCGCCCGTGCGGCCTGCACGCAGCACCCGATACGTTTCCGCGTCGCTGAAGCCGCGCTCCTCGAGCACCACTTCCTTCCCCGATCGCTCCTTGATGTTCTTGAGCGTGTCGGTGATGACGGTGAGCGTGGTGAGCCCGAGGAAGTCCATCTTGAGCATGCCGGCCTTTTCGAGGGCCGTCATGTCGTACTGCGTCACGATCACCCGTTCGTCGCCGTCGCCGCCCGCGCCCTTGCTGGCCTGCGTGCAGATGGGGACGAACTCATCCAGCGGACCGGGCGCGATGACCACACCGGCCGCGTGCACGCCCGTATGACGGGAGAGCCCTTCGAGCTTGATGGCGAAGTCGAGCAGCTGCCGGTAGCGCGGGTCGGTCTGGTAGAACTGCTTGACCTCCGGCACCTGCTCCACGGCTTCGGCCACGGTGAGCGAGTTGTTGGGCGCGTTGGGAATGAGCTTGGCCAGCGCGTCGGTTTCCGCCGGCGTGAAGCCCAGTGTGCGGCCCACGTCCTTGATGGCCGCGCGGGACTTCATGGTCCCGAAGGTGACGATCTGGCCGACGCTGTCCTTGCCGTACTTCTGCCGCACGTACTCGATGACTTCGCCGCGCCGCTCGAAACAGAAGTCCACGTCCACGTCGGGCATGGACACGCGCTCCGGATTCAGGAAGCGCTCGAAGAGCAGATCGAACTCGAGCGGACACACATCGGTAATCCGCGTGGCGTAGGCCACCAGCGAGCCGGCGGCCGAACCGCGCCCGGGGCCCACGGGAATGCCCAGATCACGCGCCGCCTTGATGAAGTCCGCCGTGATCAGGAAGTAGCCCGCGTACCCCGTCTTGGTGATGACACCCAGTTCGTAGTCGAGGCGCTCCTGCACGTGCGCGGGCAACGGATCGCCGTAGCGCGCCTTCGCGCCATCGGTGGCCAACTGCACGAGCAGGTCGTTCTCGGTGGCCACACCCTCCGGCAGCGGGAACGAGGGCACGTAGTACTTCTTCGCGAACTGCACGTCCACGCTGTCGGCAATGGCCAGCGTGTTGGTCAGCACGTCGTCGCGACCGGGGAAGAACGGACGGATTTCGTCGGCCGACTTGAAGTACAGGCCATCGTCGTACTTCATGCGATCGCGATCGTTGCGATCCTTGCCCAGACCGATGCACAGCAGCACGTCGTGCGCGTCGTGGTCCTCATGCTTGAGGAAGTGCGCATCGTTGGTGGCCACCACCGGCAGACCCAGATCGTCTGCCAGTCCCAGCACCTTGGCGTTGAGCGCCGCCTGGCCTTCGCTGGTATGCGCCTGCACCTCGAGGTAGTAGCGGTCCTTGAACAGCTCCGCGTACCACGCCGCCGCCTCGCGCGCCTGCTCCAGCCGGTCGTCCATCAGGTGGCTGGCCACCTCGCCCGCCAGGCAGGCCGAGCTCACGATCAGCCCCTCACTGTACTGGGCCAGCAGCTCGCGGTCGATGCGGGGCTTGGTGTAGAAGCCTTCGGTGTACCCCAGCGAGGTGAGCTTGACCAGATTGCGGTAGCCCGTGATGTCGCGGGCCAGCAGCACCAGGTGGTAGTAGGGCTTCACGCCGGGCGCCGGACGGCCGCGCGTGCGCCGGTCACCCGGCGCCACGTAGGCTTCCATGCCCAGGATGGGCTTCACCCCCGCCTTGCGCGCCTTCTCCTGGAACTCCCAGGCGGCGTGCATGTTACCGTGATCGGTGATGGCCAGCGCGGGCATCTCGAAGTGCTGCGCGCGCTTGATCAGGTCATCGATGCGATTCGCGCCGTCGAGGAGCGAATACTCGGAGTGGCAGTGCAGGTGAACGAACGACATAACCCTGAATGATACAGCGAACCCTCTCCGCTCGGCAGCTGCTCAAGCGCGGAAGTGCCCTGCTCGGCACGCTCGTCGTGCTGTTCCTTGCGCTCACGCCCATGGGCTGCTACCTGTCGCGCGCCGCGTATGAAGAAGCGCGCATTCTCGCCAAGCGTCAGCCCATCGAGCGCCTGGTGGTGCGTGAAAGCACCGACCCGGCGCTGCGCGCCAAGCTGCAGCTGGTGCTGGCGGCGCGGCGCTTCGCCATGGACTCCATGGGACTCAAGGCCGAGGAGAGCTTTACCACCTTCTCGCAGCTCGATCGCGACACGCTGGTACTGGTGGTGTCCGCCGCCTTTCCCGACCGCCTCGAGCGCAAGACCTGGTGGTTCCCGGTGGTGGGCCGCTTTCCGTACAAGGGATTCTTCGACTTCGGCAAGGCGCAGGAAACGGCGCAGCAGCTGCGTGACGAGGGCTACGACGTGGTGGTGGGCCCCTCCAGCGCCTTCAGTACTCTGGGCTGGTTCAACGACCCGCTGGTGAGCACCACGGTCAAGGCGGATTCGGTCACACTGGTCAACACCGTGCTGCATGAACTGCTGCACACGACCTATTTCGCCAAGGGGCGGGTGAGCTTCAATGAATCATTCGCCACCTTCGTCGGCGGTCGTGGCGCGGAACACTTCTTCCGCGCGGCGGGCGACACGCTGCTGCTGCGCCGCGCCGAAGACGATTGGCACGATGACCTGCTGCTCGGGGCATTCTGGGAGCGCACCGCGCGTGAGATCGACAGTGTGTTCGCGCAGTTGCCCGACTCGGCGCGCAGTGCCCGCATTGCCGCGCGCGATACCGTGTACGCGGCGGCGCGCAAACGTTTGGTGGATTCCATTGGGCCGCAGCTGCGCGGCTATCCTGCGGGTTGGGTGGAACGGGTGCCGCTCAACAATGCGGTACTGATGTCGCGGCGGGTGTATGCCGAGCGATTGGATTACTTCGACTCGGTGTACGTGGCGGCGGGTGGGGATTTGAGGGAGGCGATCCGTCGGGTGATCGCGGCGGCGGAGACTCGTTGAGCGGCCAGACCGTTGAACTGAAGGTGTGAGGATAAGAGGATCCGAGGATTGAAGGGGCGGGCGACGGAGGACTCTGAACACGGGAGTCCTCCGTCGCCCGCCTCTCTAATCCCCAGATCCTCCGATCCTCACACCTTCAGTTCAACGATGCGGCGGACTAGCGAGACGTTTCGGGCAACAAGACAAACCGCGCCCTGTTCCCCTCATCGAGGAACTTCTTCGCCGCCGCCGCCAGCTTCTCCACCGTCAGCCCGGCATAGAGCTGCTCCTCGGTGGCCAGCTCCTCCAGCGGGTCCCCATTCTCCACGCGGCCACGAATGGCGCTCACCCAGTAGCCGTTCTGCTTGCGCTGCACCTCGAGCGCGCGGCGCTGCTTTTCGCGCACCCGGTCCACCTCTTCCTGGCTGGGCGGCACACGACGCAGCGAGTCGAGCTCCTGACGCACGGCCGCATACAGCGAGTCGGCCTTGTCCGGCGCCGAGCCGTAACTGATGACCACCTGCCACTCCTGACGCGGACGACGCGAGAAGCCGGTGTTCACCGACACCGAGTAGGTGCCGCCGAGCGCCTCGCGCAGGCGGTCCAGCAGGCGCTGCTCGAGCAGGTCACCCAGCGAGGACAGCACATATGATTCTTCGCGCGACCATGCGGCCTTGCCGGCCAGCAGGAATGCGGTCTGGCTCTGCGGCGCGATGCCCTTGCGCACCACCTTGTCGATCTGGCCCGTGAACTGCGGCGGCCCCACATCGCGCGCCACTTCACGGCGATCGGAGCTGGGCAGCGATCCAATCCACTGCTCCACCAGCGGCTTGAGCACGGCCAGGTCCACGTTGCCCACGAACACGAAGGTGAAGTTGCCGCCGTCGCCGAAGCGGTCCTTGTAGATGGTCATCATCTCATCGAGCACCAGTTCGTTCAGCATGCTGGCGCTGAGCGGCCGCGCGCGCGGATGCCCATTGGCCAGCGTCATCTGAATGGTGTCGTTGAACACCAGGCCGGGATTGGCGTCCTTGTTGCGCAGCTGCGTCTCGATGGCCTGCATGTTGGCCTTGAAGATCATGGAGTCTGCGCGCGGCGCGGTGAAGCGCAGCCAGGTCAGCTGCAGCAGCGTTTCGAGATCGCGCGTGGACGCGCCGCCACTCATGCCTTCGCTCAAGTCGGTGATGCTGGGCTGCACGCTGGCCGCCTTGCCGGTGAGCACCTTGCGCAGATCAACCGGTGAGAACTCCCCCACGCCGCCCGATGCAATAATGGGCGGGGTCAGCGAGGTCTTGAACACATCGGCGTCACTCACCAGGCTCGCGCCACCGGGACTGAAGGCCACCATCTGCACCTGATCGGCCTGGAAATCCGTCGGCTTGACGAACACCCGCGCACCGTTGGACAGCGTCCACTCGGTGATGCCATGCGCGGCAATCGTGCGTTCCTGGGTCACACGCCCGGGGGCAGGGGCCGAGGCCACCAGCGCGTTGGCGGTGGCCGCTTCCGTCCACGGCGTCACCGCGCTGGCCACCACACGACCGAACACGCCGCGAATGTCGGCTTCGCTGGGTACGGTCAGGCCCTCCTTCTCGGGCAGCGTGACCAGCACCACGCGGTTCGCGGCGCCGCCGCGGCTGTTGGCCAGCGCATTCACATCGGCCAGCGTGATGGCGGGCAGCAGGCGCTGCACGGCACGATACTCGTACGCAATGCCCGGCGATGCGTTGCCTTCGAGATAGTGGTCGATGTACTCGGCCACATAGGCTCCGCTTTCCGTTTTTTCGCGCTCCTCATACGTGCGCTCGTAGGCACGCAGCAGGTTGGTTCGGGCGCGGTCGAGCTCAGCCGCGAGGAATCCATGCTGCTGCACACGCTCGGCCTCGGTGAGCAGGGCCTGCAGCGTTTCCAGCAGCTTGCCCTCCTTGGCACCGGCGCCGAGCGCGTTGTACTCACTGCCACGCACAAAGCCGCCGCTGCTCGCACCCGCGCCGGTGAAGGGCGCATCGGGCTTGAGGGCCAGCTCACTGAAGCGCTGGTTGATCATCGTGTTGTAGAGGCGCTCGAGCAGCGACGCGCGCAGGTCACCCACGGTGCGGAGGGCCTTGGGCGGACGCTTCCACAGCACTTCCACGGAGGAGGTGGTGAGCTCCTTGTCGGTGGCAATGGATACGAGGGTGGAATCGTGTGTGGGCACCGCCGCCATCGTGCGTGCGCGCGCATTGGGCCGCGCGGCGAGGCGACCGAAGGTGCGCCGGATGTGCTGCTCCAGCACGGCCGGATCCACGTCACCCACGGCCACCACCGCCATGAGGTCAGGCCGGTACCAGTCGCGCCAGAAGCGGCGAAGCGGCGCAGGGTTGGCGTTCTCGATGATCTCCGGCTTGCCGATGGGCAGGCGATCGGCATAGCGCGAGCCACGGAACAGCACGGGGAACTGCTTGTCACGCAGACGTTCACCGGCCCCGAGGCCGTTGCGCCACTCGCTCAGCACCACGCCGCGCTCGTTCACCACCTCGAGCGAATCGAACTTGATGCCGCTGGCCACGTCACCCAGGAACGCAAAGCTGCGCTCGAGAATGCCGGCGCTGTCGGTGGGGACCGGCAGGATATAGATGGTTTCGTCGAAGCCGGTCATGGCATTGAGGTCGGCACCGAAACGCACACCAATGGACTCGAGATACTTCACGATGTCGTTCTTCTCGAAGTTGGTGGTGCCATTGAAGGCCATGTGCTCGAGGAAGTGGGCGAGCCCCAGTTGATCGGCATCCTCGAGAATGGAGCCCGCGTTCACCACCAGACGCAGTTCCACGCGCTTCTCGGGTTTCGCGTTGCGCCGGATGTAGTACGTCAGCCCGTTGGGCAACGTGCCGCGGCGCACGGCCGGGTCCATGGGCAGGCGCGTCGTGAGCGCGAAGGAGTCCTGGGCCGCCGAGGGGCGTGCGGCGCTCTGCCGCGAAGGCGCCGGGCGCGTCGCGGTGGCGCCGGTCTGCGCCGCGAGCGGCACCGATGCCAGGACCGTCGTGGCCAGTGTGAGTGCGGCCGCGCGGGTCAGGTGACGGGTTCGAGAGGGAGTACCAAGCATTGGGTTCGTGGTGAAGTTGGTGAACAATGTCGCGACGACGTTGGGGCGTCGGCGTCGCGAGCGACAAGCCGGTTCGCGCAGCAGAACGGGACTAGCTGCTGCCGAACCGCCCACGGAGTAACGCGCGAAGGTCCACTTCGGGTTCGATGATGGCCCCGGCCCGCGGACCGGGCAACGGCGGGAACTCGGGCACATCGCCCAGCGTGACCCGCTGCATGGTCTGCCGCACGCCCTGATCGAGGAAGCGCGAGAGTTGTGTGTACGCAAAGTCGGCGCCTGTGCGCGTGGCATAGCTGTGCAGCGGATACACCACCATGAGCTCGTTGCGCGCGCGGGTCATGGCCACATACAAGAGACGCCGCTCTTCCTCGATCTGGTCGTCGTCCACCGCGGCGCGGGCCATGGGGAACACACCATCGCTGGCGTGGATGACGAACACCACGTCCCACTCCTTGCCCTTGGCCGAGTGCACGGTGGAGAGGATGAGTGCGTCGTCTTCATCGGTGCTGCCCACGGCCAGGTCCTGCGTGTTGGCCGGAGGCTCGAGGGCCAGCGCCGCAAGAAATGCTGAACGATCGGGATAACCGGCCGCGATGATCTCGAGCTGATCGAGGTCAGCCATGCGCGGCGGGGCATCGTCGTAGGTGGCCTGCAGGATGGGGTCGTAGAGCTGCCGCACGAGGCGGATGCTCTCTCCCGGCGCGTGCGGCCGGTCGCCGCGCTCCACGCGCCGCATACCGTCGAAGAGCGCCGACATGGCCAGCAGGCCGGGCCTGGCGCGCGCCGGTGCGCGCACGGCGCCAATGGCCATGGGCTCCCAGCCGTGCTGCGCAAGCAACTCAATGGCGGCACGCGCGGTGGCGTCGCCCACACCGGGCAGCAGGCGCAGCAAGCGATACCAGCTCACTTCGTCGCGCGGATTCTCGAGAATGCGCAGAAAGGCCAGCAGGTCCTTGATGTGCGCGGCTTCGAGGAACTTGAGGCCGCCCCACTTTTCGTAGGGAATGCGACGGTTGGCCAGTTCGATTTCGAGGTCGGCCGACAGATAGCCGGCGCGAAACAGCACCGCCATCTCGCGCAGCGGCGTGCCCTGCTCGTGCAACTCGAGCAGGCGGTCCACCACGAAGGCCGTCTGCGCGGCTTCATCGCGCACGGTCACCAGCCAGGGCGCCTCGCCGCCCGTGCGCTCCGTGAAGAGGCGCTTGCTGTAGCGCTCCGTGCTGCGCGAGATGAGCGTGTTGGTGGTATCGAGAATGGGTGAGGTGGAGCGGTAGTTCTGCTCCAGCGTCACGATGCGCGTGCCGGGAAACTGTTTGGGAAAGTCGAGGATGTTGCGGATGGTGGCGCCGCGAAACGCGTAGATGCTCTGCGCGTCGTCGCCCACGACGGTCAGCTTGCCGTTGGTGCACAGGCCGCGCAGAATGCGCGACTGCAGCGGGTTGGTGTCCTGGTACTCGTCCACCAGCACGTGATCAAATAGTCCGCGCATCTGCTCGGCGATGCTCGGCGCCTGTTCCAGCAGCAGCGCCCAGGACAGCAGCAGGTCGTCGTAGTCCAGCAGATTGCGCTCGGCCTTGCGCTTCACATAATCGGTGAAGCAGCGCTCGATGTCTCCCGCCCACGAGAGAAAGTGTGGCCACTGATCGCTGAGCAGGTCGGCGACATCGGCTTCGGTGTTGACGTGCCGCGAGTAGATGGACAGCAGGGTTTCGGCGCGCGGGAAGCGCGGCGCACCGCGGGGCGCGTTCTTGAGATCCCCGTAGCCCAGGCTCGAGCGGGAGAGGCCCATGAGGTCGCCCGCGTCCGACTGGTCGAGGATGGTGAAGTCGGCCGGCAGACCGGCGGCGGCGCCGAAGCGACGCAGCAGGCGATGGGCGGTGCCATGAAACGTGCCGCCCTGGACCTGATGAGACGCCGAGCCGACGAGGCGCTCGCAGCGCGAGAGCATCTCCTGGGCGGAGCGGCGGGTGAAGGTGAGCAGCAGGATGCGCTGGGGCGGTACGCCGCGGGCAATGAGCGCCGCGACGCGGTGAATGAGGGTGCGCGTCTTGCCGGATCCGGCCCCGGCCACGATGAGCAGGGGCGTGTCGCCGTGGTTGGCGGCGTCGGCCTGGGCGGCGTTGAGGGCGGGTCCGAGGGCGCCGCCGTCTATGGAAGCCGGCGGGGCGACGGTACGCGGGGCGGTGAGATGGAGGCGGGGCAGGTCGGCCATGGGACTGCCCTGATAGTAGTAGGGGATCGCGTCACTCGGCTGTCATCGGGGGGCGGGGAACCACTTCAATGGGCCGGGAGCGCGGCGGCCAGGCAATTTGGTAGTGTTCCGTGATCTGGATCACGGTACTGGTGCCAGTCCCGTGACGTGACGCGTGGCGGCTCGTCCGGTACGTTTGACCCCTTCGGTGTCGATGGAGACGAGGGGGGTGGCGGCCCTGTCGTGTGGACAAGTCCCACAAGAGGCCTGTCGTAACAGCTCTGTGATGGTGGCAGGATGGAACCTTGGGAACCCTGATGCTTGACCGCGTCGTGGTGTGTCCCTAGGTTTTCGCCTTGCTATTGTCGCGAGGAGTGTGTCCGGCACCCTACCCTTGGGTGACGGGCGCGTCTTCGTGAGAGTAGGTGCAGGACTCGCATGTCAACGGAGCTTGGACCGTTTGGCGTCGAGGGTGGGGCTGCCGGTGTCTTCGGGCGACGGCAGATGTAGTTCGGGCATCACGTCGTGTCACACGATGCGGATTTCTTTTCGGCCGCTCCCCGAGAGGCAATTCGATCCTCTGTGTCATGAGCCGTGATGGAAGGCGCGCCACACGGGCGAGCTTTCAACGAACGCAACACAGTTATCGATGGGGAACCCGACCCCGTGGATAGCGACGACCTCCACTACCTCGTAAGAGGGGGATGAATGCAACTCTTCTCTCGGAAGAAGACGTTCGCACTGCTCAGCCTCGGCGCCCTGGCGGCGCTCGGTGCTTGCGGTGACGACGTCACGGTATCGGAGCCCGCTCCGCTGCCGGTCACGGTGACCATCACGCCGCCTTCGGCGAACATGAACGTCGGGGAGTCGCTGAACTTCGCCGTTCAGATCTCCGGCGGCAGCACGACGGCTGCGCCCACGCTGGCGAGCTGCACCTCGAGCAACACCGCCGTGGCCACGGCCGCGGTGTCGGGCTCGGCGTGCCGCGTGACGGCGGTGGCGGCTGGTAACGCCACGGTGACGGCGGCGGCTTCGACCGGTCAGGTCGCGGCGGCTTCGATCACGGTGAACGCGCCGGCTGCGGCCATCACGGGCCTGCAGATCTCGCCGACCTCGTCCAACATTGCCGTTGGCCAGTCGGTGACGATCGTTCCCACGGTGAACCGCGCTGCGAGCTCGGTCACGGTGGCCTACACCTACACGTCCTCGTCGAACGCGATCGCCACGGTGAACGCGAACGGTGTGGTGACGGCCGTGGCGCCTGGCGTCGCGACCATCACGGTGACGGCGACGGGCACGGGCACGGGTTACTCGTCGGCCACCCTCACGGGTGCTTCGACGGTGACGGTGGCTGCGCTCCCGCAGGGCATCACGGCCCTCAACGTGCAGCCGACTTCGCTGGTCCTCGGCCTCGGCCGCACGGCGCAGCTCTCGGCGTCGGCGCAGCAGCCCTCGGGCGCGGCGGCGGCCACGATCACCTACGGCACGACGGTTCCGGCCGTGGCCACGGTGTCGAACACGGGTCTCGTGACGGCGGTGGCGCCGGGTACGGCGGTCATCACGGTCACGGCCACCTCGGCCGCGAACGCGAACTTCGCCGCGTCCACGCTCACGCAGCTGGTGCCGGTGACGGTCTCGCCCTCGGCGAACGTGACCATCCAGACCATCACGCAGGGTCCGATCGTCACGTCGTACGTGAACGATGTGCAGGGCAACGCCATCCAGGCCGGTATCCTCACGGCCAACAACACGCAGGTCAACCAGCCGATCGACATCACGAACGTTCGTGACCAGATCCAGGTGGTGGCCAACCTCGAGCCGAACGGTCAGCGCGTCGACTCGGTCGTGGCGTTCATCGCCAACGCCGACGGCTCGAACCGTCGCGCGGCGGCCCGCCAGCTGTACTCGAACGGTACGGCCAGCGCCGGCAACATCACGCTGTTCGTCAACACGGCTGACTTCACGGTGAACTTCACGGCCGGTACGGCCGATGTGTTTTACCCGAACGGCCAGAAGCTGATCTCCGTCTCGGTGTTCACCACCGAAGGCACGACGGCCCGCGAGATCCAGAACGCCGTCAACAACCGCCAGACCGTCAACTTCAACAACATCGACGGCTACGCGGCGCAGTACACCAACCCGACGCGCACTGCCAACAACCCGGCCAACGGGTTGAACTGGTGGGGCGGCCCGGGCGCTGAAGGTCAGGGCTCTGCGACGATCGTGCCCGTGTTCTACACGGCCGGCCGTCAGATCACGAGCCTTACCCTCGGCATGCGGGAGGGGCTGACGCTTACCACCGCGATCTGCGATCAGGGCGGTCAGGCAATCCCCGGCCGCACGGGTCAGGGCGTCAGCGACGAGACGTACACGGCGGCGCCGTTCCGCGTCACGTACGACGGCAGTATCGGCCGCCGCACGGCCTCATCCGCCTCGTCGGCCACGAACTTCACGACCCTGGGTAACGGCAACATCGAGTGCTTGGGCTACGAGCACCCGCCGGTTGACCAGCGGAACATCATCGGCGTCACCGCCGCGACGGACAACCAGAACAACGGTGGCCCGCTCGTGACCTTCGCCAATGGTTACCGCTTCTCGACCGCCGTGGCTCGCCCGGTGGCGAACCGCCTCGACTACAACGCCCCGACCACGACCACGCCGGACATCCGTCGTGCCTCGCCGTCGGTGACGGGCTGGGTCAACGCGTCGTTCAACTTCCAGAGCAACACGGATGCCTCGACGGACGGCGGCGTGGGTACGCCCGGCGCCCGTACGTGGTACTACAAGGGTGCGGGCACGGCGACCTCGCCGGCTTGCGGCGACACCAACTGGGTCGCGATGCCGAACGCCACGGGCGCCGACATCCCCGAGTGCGCGACGAACCTGATCGGTGGTTGGGACGGCGTGAACGGCACGACGCGTTCGGGCAGCCCCTACCGCGCGCTGTACACGGAAGCTGACCGCCTCCAGAACACCCGCACGTCGGCTGGCTCGGACGTGTTCGGTGTCGACAAGACGGTGCCGCTTATCCGCTTCTCGACGGCCTCCAAGGCTGACACGGCCATCGTGACGACGCTCTCGGGCGCCACCACGTTCCAGGCTGAGTTCATCGACGAGCGTGCCGGCTTCATCGACGGCACGGAGCTCAACACGATCGCGGCCAACCCGGCCCCGACCAAGGCGGCCAACGGTGCGATCAGTGTGCTGGGCTCTACGGTCCGCGCGCAGGCCCACGTCGCGTCGCGCGCTGGTGGCTTCAACACCAACGTGACCTCGACCAAGGCCATCTGCATCAACCCGAACGCGCTGACCACGGCGCTGCTCGCCACCAACGGCACCACGCTCAACGCCGGTGCGACGTTCCTCACGGCTCCGAACTGCGCCACGGTCACGCCGACCTCGGCGGTGAACATCGGCCAGACGGCCGACGGCTACCGCATCGGTCATGCGGCCCAGCTCGAGAGCTCGGAAGGCCTGTACCACTACCTCACGTTCGCTCGCGACCGTGCCGGTAACGTCACGGAGACGATCCGTCGCCGCGTGGCCGTCCAGGCCAGCAGCCCGACGATCGCCGACGTGCTGATGCCCGCCACCGTGTCGGCCTCGGCCGCGCCGGTGATTGGCTACAACGCGCAGGACAACGTCGAAATCCGCGCCACGACGCTCGCCAACACCTACGGTGGCCTGCCGAGCAGCAACGTCCTGCGTTACCCGCAGACGCTGGTGGACCCGCGCTTCAACGACAATGTGAACTCGCCGGTGGCGGGTGCGCAGGCCTCGGTGACGGTGCCGGCTCCGTTCATCTTCGGTGTCGCCACCACGTTCGGTGGTGCCAACACGCTCGTGCAGACGTCGCAGCTGCAGATCTGGAACGTGGCCAACAACCAGGCCACCTCCGCTGCCAGCGGCTTCATCACGCAGGGCATCCCGACGCTGAACACGTTCAACGCCGGTACGGGTGGCGGTTACAACAGCTGGAGCGTGCTGCCGTCGCGTGACGCCGGCTTCAACGCCCCGGAAGGCCTGAAGGCGCAGCTCGTGTCCAACACGAACGTGACCAACCAGGCGTTCGTCCGCGTCGACTTCTTCCGCCTCTCGGCGGCGACGGCTGACTTCGGTCAGTCGCACTGGCAGTACCTCGGCTCGGCCAACTCGGCCGCGACCGCGGACGTGGGTACGCTCGGCACCGACCGCGCGTTCACCTTCACGCTGCCTGACGCGCAGTACGCCAAGCGTCCGAACTCGCTCGAGACCACGCAGAGCCCGGCTGGTACGGGTGACGTGATCCTCGCCATCGGTGTCCGTGCGAACGGCGCCGGCCTTGCGACGACGGGCACGATCGGTGGCCAGGCCATCCAGATCAACGTGACCGGCCTCCCGGCTGGCGCGCCGGCCAACCTGACCATCAGCAACGGCTCGGGCTACACGCAGGCCGTGACCGGTTCGGGCATCTACACGGTGCCGTCGGCCGGTACGTACTTCGTGACGGGTCAGAACACCACGTTCAACAACCAGACCTACTCGGTCGGCAGCATCACGCCGGGCTCGGTCAATGTGGTTGCCAACGCGGTGGCGGGTCCGGTGAACGTCACGTACATCAACGCCACCACGTCGCTCCAGCTGTCGGTGTCGGGCATCGTGGGCGGTGGCTCGTACAACTTCACCATCAACGGCCCGAACGGCTTCACGCAGGCCATCACCCAGGGCAACGGCACGGTGACCTACACGGTCCCGGGTACGGGTAGCTACTCGATCACCCCGGCGTTCGCTTCGACGAACCAGGCGATCGGTGCCTACGTCCACACGGTTCCGGCCGCCGCTGCGGCGCAGACGGTGAACCCGGCTCCGGCCGCTGCTCCGGTCTTCACGCAGGCCTTCGTGAACACGACCAACCACCTGCAGTTCACGGTGAGCGGTCTGCCCGGAACGCTCGCCCTGCCGGCCTCGGCTGGCTGCGGCATCGCTGCCATGCAGAACGGTGTGAACCTCCGTCAGGTTGGCGCCAACGCCAACTGCACGCTGACGGGCGACTCGTTCTACAACGCGGCGGACACCACGTTCTACACGACGACGTTCGCGAACCCGTACGCGGCCACCACGGCTGCCTCGGCTCCGAACTACAACGTGGCCTACACGGCGAACGGTGCGCAGATCACGATCAACACCTTCTCCTTCGGTGGCGCGCCCAACAACCTGCCGAACGGCATTCCGTTCACGGTCCGCTTGACCAGCTCGAACTACGCGTCGACTGGCGGCTTCCGTGACTTCGCGGGCACGACCGGTACGCCGCTGGTGATCCGCGTCTCGGCTGGCACGTTCAATGTGTCGATCAGCCGCAACCTTACGGTTGGCACGCAGACGTGGAACATCAACGATCCGACGCAGGCAGCCGAAGTGACGCTGTCGGCCGGTAACTCGACCGCCGGTGCGGCTCGCGTGAACAGCGGCCCGAACGCGGTGGTGCAGAACATCGTGATCTCCGGTACTCCCACGCTGGTCACGGATCTGCAGGCCACGATCGGCTTCGGCTTCACGGGCCCGATCGCCACGCCGTAAGGCAAGGCGACCGGCTCGGGTAACCGAGACTGGTTAAACAGGTCGGGGAGGCATCCTTCGGGATGCCTCCCCGATTTGCTTTTCTCCCGAATGTCTTGAATGCCGCTCGCAGGACGCTTACGATGCCCGCATGCGCAACCATCTCCTGATCCTTGTCGCCTCGGCCTCGATCTCCCTTGGCCTGGGTGCCTGCGGCGCAGCGGATCGTTCGCCCGCCGCCGCCAAGCGACTGGCCGACAGCCTGGCCACGCTCAACGCCCGCATTCCGCGGCTCACTCTCATGACGGTGCCCTCCGACAGCATCCGTCAGGCCGCCACCTGCATTCGCGATTCCATTCCGCTTGGCGTATTGGTGGAATGCTCGCTCCCCGGTGGATCGGCCTTTACGCTGCACAACGACACCATCGTGGGCATCCAGGACGGCCCACGCTATGTGTCGCTGGACAGCCGACCCGTGGAGGCACAATGGAACAGCACCGTTGGTCTTCCCTACGTTGAGTCCATGGGCCCAGCCACGTATTTCACCGTGGCCAACGACTCCAACAGCGTCGAAGCCATCTGGGACGGCATGAACCTGTCGCGAACGTTCGTGACGCTCACCCGCACCCCTGAGGGCGGTGTGATTCGCCGTGTGGTGGGCAACTGCGATCCACGCGCCAGCCACCGCCCGGTCAAGGGCTGTGATCGCTGAATGTCCCGCCGCCCGCCATTAAGAAATCCCAGCGCGGCGGAACGCCGCCCGCATGGCGGGTAGCAGGTGCTATGTTTCAAGGCTGCGCCCCAACGCGCGGCCTTTGAGGCATACCGAAGCACCGACTCTTTCACACATTCACGATAGAGACGCCATGCAACCTGCATTCGTCCGTTTCGCCGCCTTTGCGGCCATTGCAGCGCTCGTCACGGCCTGCGGGCCATCCGATGTCGTGGGCAAGGACAAGCTCGACCCCATCGAGGGCGGCATGCCCATTTCCCGCGTGGCCGAGATCATCGGCAAGGGACCGCTCACGCCCCTGCAGCCTTCCGATTCACTGCGGCTCTACAACGGCTTTCGCACCCAGATCTTCCTCGCCGCCGGCAGCCAGTACCGGGTGATCTGGTATCGCGAAGAGGCCGGCAGCATCGAGGACGCGATCACGCGCGAGCGTGAGACGCCCATCCTCATCCATGCCGATACCGTGGTGGGCAAGGGCTGGAGCTTCTACGACGACAAGGCGCAGGAGCTGGGTATCCCCAATCCGTATCGTGATCGGGAGCGCCTCGACTCCATCTCACGGGCGCAGACACCTACGTCCTAACCATTGATTGGCCGCGCCCTACGGCGAGGCCCGTCGCACCAGAACGCACAAACAAAAGCGCCCCGGATACGATCACCGTATCCGGGGCGCTTTCGATTGATTTGATCTTTGATCGTGGTGCCCGGCCCGGTGACTGGGGAAGGGCGAAACGAGCTTCAGGCAGAGGGTGTGGCGTGGGAGCGCCTGCCGCTGCGTCGTTCGCTCCCACGCGCACCTTACCCCTATTGCAGCACCGCCGTCGCGGAGGCGCTGACGAGGCCCGGTGCACTGGCCGTGAGCGTCTGTGTGGAGCCGGTACCGGTGCCGGTGATCCAACTGACCGTCACCTGCCCGTTCGCATCCGTCGTGGTCGGGTTGTTGGTGGCAATGGTTCCCGCCACCGGCGTGGTACCACCCGATGCCGTGGCCTGAAGCGTGACGGTCACACCCGACTGCAACACGTTGTTGTTGAAGGCGTCCCGCAGGCGGAACACCACCGTGTTGAGCGTGTTGCCCGCAGCGCCCGTAGTGGGCGCGGTGGAGCTGACCAGCACGAGGCGGGTAGCGGCCGCTGCCACCATGTTGGCGGTGAAGGTGATGCCCGTGACGTTGGGGATGCTCGCCACCACCGAGACAATGCCCGTGGTGGTCGGAAGCGTCCACGAACCCAGCGTAGCCACACCGTTGGCGTTGGTCACCTGCGTGGCGCCCGTGATGCTGCCCGAGTTGAGATTGCCCAGCTCGAAGGTCACAGTCACACCGGCCACCGGGTTGCCCTGCGCGTCCGTCACGCGGACCGAGGGCAGCGAAGGAGCGGCCTGGCTGATGGCCACCACCACATTGCCAAGGTTCTGCGTGCTCTGCGCGGTGATGACCGAGGCCACGCCGGCCGTGGCCGTGGCGGTGAAGGTCACGTCGGGCAGGTTGTTGACGCGGGCAATGAGCGTCTGCGTGCCGGCCGTAGCGCCCAGCGTCCAGCCACCCACCGTCGCGATGCCGTTGGCGCCCGTCACGGCCGAGGCGCCCGTGATGGCGCCGCCACCCGAACCGATGAGGAAGGTGACCGCCACACCCGGCACCGGGTTGCCGCGGTTGTCACGCACGACGACCGAGGGCGGCAGGGCGACAGTCTGACCCACCGTGGCCGTCTGGTTGTTGCCCGAGGCGATGCTCACCGTGGCCGGCGCACCGGCCGTGGCCGTGGCCGTGAAGGTCACCGGGTTGCCGGTGATATTCTGGCCCTGCACCGTCGCACGCAGCGTGTTGGTGCCGATGTCGTCACCCAGGGTCCAGCCACCCACCGTGGCAATGCCCTGCGCGTTGGTGACCTGGCGACGCGACACGGCCGAACCACCGCCGCTCACCACTTCAAACAGCACTTCGGCGCCGGCCACCGGATTGCCGAAGGAGTCGGCCACACGAACCGCCGGCTCAATGGGCACGGGACGACCAACCGGCACCGACTGGCCGTTGCCGGCCGACACGGACACCGAGGACGCCGCGCCCGCACGGGCCGTGGCCGTGTAGGTCACCACCTGCAGCGTGCCCACCTGCGCCTGCAGGGTGTAGGTCTGCGCCGTGGTGCCAAGCTGCCAGCCATCAGGCGCCGCGTTGCCGTTGGCGTCCGTGGTCTTGGTGCCGCCGACCACGCTCGAGCCCGTCGAGGCCGTGAACGTGACCTGCGTGCCCGCCACCGGATTGCCACCGGCATCGAGCACACGCACACCCGGCACCGGTGAGACCAGCGTGCCGACCGTCGCGTTGATGCTGGTATTGCCCGTGGCCACCACACTGGCCGCCGCACCGGCGGTGGCCGTGGCGGTGAACGTGACCGGGTTGGCGGTCACGCCGCTGGCCAGAACCAGCGCCGACAGGCGGTTCGCGCCCGCCGAGGGGCCAAGACGCCACGAACCTGCGGTGGCAATACCCTGCGGGTTGGTGGTTGCACCCGCCGCGCTCACTTCACCGCCGCCGGCCACCACGGAGAAGAACACCGTGACGCCGTTGACCGGGTTGTTGAAACGGTCGCGCACGATGACCGACGGAGCCGTGGCCACCGTCGCGCCGGCAGCCGCCGTCTGATTGTCGCCGCCGTTGACCGCCACGATCGCCGGCGCACCCGCCGTGGCCGTCGCGGTGAACGTGGCTGCCGTGGACACGCCAGGGACCGAGGCGGTCACCCGCTGCGTGCCGGCGCCGCTGCCAAGCCGCCAACGCGTGCTGGCATTGCCGTTGTTGTCCGTCGTATCGACAGCCGGCGTGACCGTGCCGGCGCCTTCGGCCACCGTGAACGTGACGACAACGCCACCGACGGGCGAACCGCCGTTGTCGGTGACGCGGACCTCGAGGGGATCAGGGAGCAGCTCGCCAACGGTGCCAACCACGGTGCCGCTGCTCACGACGGCGACGGTGGCAGGTTGGCGCGGGCCGTCGTCGCCGTTACAGGCAGCGAGCAGGGCCGAGAGCGAGAGGGCCAGAACTGGCCATGAACGAGTCGCGCGTCTCATGAGAGGGGGCAATGGGGTGGAGAAGGGCGTCCACCGACGTACACTCGTAGCGCCGGCCACCAGCACTATGTGATACCCGCTGGGTGGTGGGACTTGTGACACTAACTGCCAGTTCGCCGGGAGAAAAGAGTTTCGCGACGATTGGCGTGTGTGATGGGTCACGCTTGGGTGCGTAATTGTGGGAACTCCGGTTGGGCTTGGATCCGAGGGGTCTGAGGATCGGAGGAACTGAAGGTGTGAGGATAGGAGGATCCGAGGATTGGAGAGGCGGGCCCAAGGAGGGTGTTCAGAATTTTGTGTGTGACGCCATACTACCCGAAAGGAGGCAGATAT
>ERZ1066122.640-NODE-640-length-35455-cov-8.096780_pt1 | contig 35455 bp, 33 predicted proteins | sample MGYA00382769_ERZ1066122 | MGnify/ENA primary metagenome ERZ1066122 (study PRJEB33369, sample SAMEA5778352) | biofilm metagenome | biome: Industrial cooling water; feature: Water cooling tower basin; material: Biofilm | place: United Arab Emirates | collected... | reverse complement strand
CGGTAATCTCGATATTCCAGTCGCGTCCGCCTTGGTTGTTGGCGACCACCGGCTCCAGCGCCTTGCGCGCGGCATCAATGCGCGCGCTGTCGATGACAAGGAAGCTCAACCGGCCGCCAGTGCGCGTGACGCCCTCGACAGCGATTTTCGGTTCGGCGCGGTTCAGCGCGGTGCGGACGCTGTCCTCCAGGCTTTCCAGCCGATCCCGCTGCAACTGCGCCTGATCCGCTTCCAGCAGGATATGGCTGCCACCCGCAAGGTCGAGGCCCAGATTGATTTTCTGCACCGGCACCCAGTCAGGAAGCTGGTCAAGATAGCGCTGCGGCACAAAACTGGGGAGCGCGAGCAGGAAGCCCAGTGCAATCAGCACATTGAGCATCACGATGCGCCAGCGGGGAAAATCGAGCATATCTGGTCTTTCGACATTTTGGTCGGGGGTGCTAACGCCGACCATTAAATAGGGACTGTCCCTATTTAATTATTCAATCGTTGGCGGGTTTTGCGTTGCGGCTCTTCACGTCGGCCAGCATCGATTTGACGGCGCGAACGCGAACATTGGGGGCAATCTCCACCTCGACATGGTCGTCTGCAACGCGCGTTACCTTGCCCATCAGGCCGCCGCCGGTCACGACCTCGTCATTTTTCTGCACGGCATTCAGCTTTGCCTCATGCTCCTTTGCGCGCTTTTGCTGGGGGCGAATGAGCAGGAAATAGAATACGACAAAGATCAGCAGCAGCGGGACAATCTGAATGAAGAAAGCCGCACCCCCCGAACCTGCAGGCGCAGCAGCCAAAACCAGCATCGATGTCATGATAATTTCGTCCCCGGATTATGTTATCGGCCCATATAAGTCTGGCCGCTGTTTTTCCAAGGGCGCGCCGTTATCACGGGGCATGGGGTGGCGCAATGTTTAAGGCATATCGCGGTAGTTTCGCCGCTTGCTTTTACATGACACTGCCCATATAGGCGCGCTTCCAATGTCGGCATCGCCGCCTTGGCCGGTCGGGACGTAGCGCAGCCTGGTAGCGCATCACACTGGGGGTGTGGGGGTCGGAGGTTCGAATCCTCTCGTCCCGACCATTTTTCTGATAAAGGCAAACTGCCATATTCGGCTGCAAAGCGCGGCCATGCAATAGGCAGGCGTATCGCATTTGCGTATCTTTGTGTCGCCGATCTGTCGGCAGGACTGGCGCATGGTTCCACAATCGTGACGCGCTAGATTTGCGTGCCTTGCTATTCCTTACGGCTATACCGTCCACCAGCTAATCGCTTCATCGCCTTATGGTTGAGGCTTGCAACCAACGCTAACATATTTTAGCCAGATGATATGGTATAACGTTTTTGGAACCATTGCTTTGCACCTTATGGATGTTCCGTTTCGCGCTCGAACCAGAGTGCAGCCCGCAATGGAGGCTGCATGATCACGACCTACGCCGCATTGCTGGAAGACTGGTCGCAGATTTTCGAACCTGACTGCCCGATTGTTATCGAAGAGCGCGATGTGCCATTGTCGCTCAGCGACATCTCCCCCTTGCTTGCAAAAGCGCCATTTGCTTTGCGCGCCGAGGGGGATGTTTCAACGCTTGCATCGCAGCTGGATGAACTTCCGGCTTCACTCGTCAAAGACATATTTGCGCTGGCAGAGCGGTTCACGGATTTAACCGGCAAGCCGTCGCTTCGTGTCCGTATCGAGGGCATCACGACCAATGCCTGCAAAAAGGTTCATGCCGATTACACCGATATCCGCCTGATCACGACCTATGCCGGGCCTGGAACAGATTATGCACCACATGGCGATGAAGATTGCTGCCTACAGCGCGTTCCGACAGGCGCCGTTGCGCTGTTTAAGGGCCGTTTGTTCGGCGATGGGCATGAGCCCTGCTATCACCGTTCGCCCCCTATTGAGGGCAGCGGCACGGCACGACTGGTCTTGGTGATTGACACGCCGGTCGAAGGATAACCGTCCTACCGAAAATCTTCAGCAAGGATTTCAACCTGCGCGCGGCCTTTTTGCTCACAGCAGGACGTCAGGCTGGCAATGCCTTAATCAGCGGTCCAGCCGCCGTCGATGACGAGGCTGCTTCCTGTAATCAGCGCAGATGCGTCGCTGGCGAGGAAGAGTATTGCGCCCATCAAATCCTCGACCTTGCCGATACGGCCAAGCTTGATTTTGGCAAGCACGTTGGTCTTGAACGCTTCGTCCTCGAAAAATGGCTTGGTCAGCGGCGTTTCGATGAAGGTCGGGGCGATGGTGTTTGAGCGGATGCCATACGGGGCGAGATCAAGCGCGAAGGCCTTGTTCATCCCCTCCAGCGCCCATTTGCTGCCGCAATACAGGCTGCGGTTCGGACCGCCGACATGGCCCATTTGGCTGGTCATGTGAATGAGGCTGCCCTGCACCCCTTCCGCGATCATCTGCTTGACGCACCCTTGCGCCACGAAAAAGGCCGATTTGACGTTGAGGTCCATCACCGCGTCATAATCCTCTTCGCTCGCCTCCCACATCGGCTTTGGCCGGTTGGTTCCAGCATTGTTGACGAGAATGTGATAGGCTGGGCGCGTCTCAAAAAACGCCTGCACTGCGGCCAGATCGGAGACATCGAGCGTCGCCGCACTTGCGCCTTGTCCGATTTCAGCTGCTGCGGCTTCTATTTCATCTGCCGAACGCGCCACCAGCGTTACCTCCGCCCCAGCCTCTGCAAGCGCGGCAGCAGCCGCAAGGCCGATGCCACGCCCTGCCCCTGTGACAAGTGCGCGCTTGTCTTCGAGACGAAAGGATGGCGTCTTGGGAAGCATCAGACTGCCGTCGCCGGGCTCGGTTCGACCGCACCCGCATAGGGCACATTGCGCCCGCCATAGCGGCGCACGCGCAGATTGGCCTGCTCGCCATGCCCGGCGAAACCTTCGAGCGCGCAGAGACGGCTGCAATATTCGCCGACCAGCGCCGAAGCCTCGTCAGTCAGGATGCGCTGATAGGTGTGCGTTTTGAGGAATTTGCCGACCCATAGCCCGCCGGTATAGCGCCCGGCCTTGCGCGTCGGCAGCGTGTGGTTGGTGCCGATAACCTTGTCGCCATAGGCCACATTGGTGCGCGGCCCCAGGAACAGCGCGCCATAATTGACCAGCCGGTTCAGGAACCAGTCGGGGTCGCGTGTCATCACCTGCACATGTTCATTGGCAATCTCGTCACTGACGCGCGCCATTTCCTCATCATCCTCGCACAAAATGACTTCGCCCCAATTTTCCCACGCAATGCGGGCAATGCCGGCGGTGGGCAGGATTTCAAGCAGGCGGTCAACCTCGCGCATCGTATCTTCGGCGAGCTTGCGGGATGTCGTGATCAGGATTGCCGGGCTGTCGGGCCCATGCTCGGCCTGCCCCAAAAGGTCGGTGGCGCAGATTTCTCCATCGACCGTTTCATCGGCGATCACCATTGTTTCGGTGGGGCCAGCAAACAAATCGATACCCACGCGACCGAACAGTTGCCGCTTCGCCTCTGCCACAAAGGCGTTACCCGGCCCGACGAGCATATCAACGGGGCGGATGCTGTCAGTGCCCAATGCCATCGCGCCGACCGCTTGAATTCCTCCGAGCACATAGATTTCGTCGGCACCCGCCATGGCTTGCGCCGCGACGATCGCAGGTGCGAGCTTACCTTCGAATGGCGGCGCACAGGTGATGACGCGCGGCACGCCAGCGACCTTTGCGGTGACAACGCTCATATGCGCAGAGGCAAGCAGCGGATATTTGCCGCCGGGCACATAGCATCCCGCATTCTGCACCGGGATCGTCTTATGCCCCAATATCACACCGGGCAGCGTTTCCTGTTCGGTGTCGAGGATCGTTGCACGTTGGATCTGGGCGAAATTGCGCACCTGCGCCTGCGCAAATTCAATGTCATGCAAATCCTGCTTCGTCAGGCTGTCCATACATTGGTCGATCTCGGCTTGGGTCAGCCGATAGCTTTCACGGTCGAGACCGTCGAATTTGATCGAAAGCTCACGCACCGCTGCGTCGCCGCGCTTTTCGATGTCGGCGAGCGTTACCTCTACCGTCTCACGCACCTTGCGATCAATTTCCGCCTTCTGATCCGCGAGCGCACCGCGCTTGAGCCAAATCGCCATAAATTCTCTCCCGACGAGCTGATCCTGAAAATTTGCATTTTTGCCTGCAAAATGCGTGGGTTAAACTGTCCGTTAACTTTTGCATTCGAAACCAAAAATGCGGTTGGCGGCCTTTTAGCGGCTTTGACCGGGATGAAAAGCCCTGCTGTGATGCCCAGCCATTTGGGCGCAAAAAAGGGCGACCCCGAGGGGCCGCCCAGCTTTTTTCTTCGAAAGGAATGCCGCGTTTAAGCGAGCTTTTCCTTGACCTCTGCGGCGACGTTCGCAGGCACCTCGTCATAGTGCGAGAACTGCATGCTGTACTGCGCGCGGCCCTGGGTGAAGGAGCGCAGCTGGTTCACATAGCCGAACATGTTGGCGAGCGGGACCATCGCTTCCACAACCTGCGCGTTGCCGCGTGTGTCGGTGCCCTGGATCATGCCGCGACGCGAGTTCATGTCGCCGATGACGTCGCCGATAAAGTCTTCCGGCGTTACCACCTCGACCTTCATGATCGGCTCAAGCAGCTTGATCCCCGCCTTCTGCGCGCCTTCACGCATACCGGCACGACCGGCGATTTCGAACGCCAGCGCCGACGAGTCGACGTCGTGATAGGCACCGTCATACAGTTCGATCTCGAAGTCGATGATCGGGAAGCCAATGAGCGAGCCGCTTTCGGCAGTCTCACGCATGCCCTTTTCAACGCTAGGGATATATTCCTTCGGAATGTTACCGCCCTTGATCGAGTCGATGAAAGTGATGCCCGAACCGCGTTCGCCAGGGGTCAGCTTGAACTTGATGCGGCCGAACTGGCCCGAACCACCCGACTGCTTCTTGTGGGTGTAATCGAGGTCGACCGGACGCGCGAGATATTCGCGGTAGGCAACCTGCGGCGCACCGACATTCGCTTCCACCTTGAATTCACGGCGCATGCGATCGACGATGATGTCGAGGTGAAGCTCACCCATCCCCTTGATTATCGTCTGGCCCGATTCATGGTCGGTCGAAACGCGGAACGAGGGGTCCTCAGCCGACAGGCGATTGAGCGCGATCCCCATCTTTTCCTGGTCCGCCTTGGTCTTGGGCTCCACCGACAGTTCGATAACCGGCTCGGGGAATTCCATCCGCTCAAGGATGATGGGTGCGCGCTCGGCGCACAGCGTATCCCCGGTGGTGGTTTCCTTCATGCCGGCAAGCGCGATGATATCGCCTGCAAATGCTTCTTCGATATCCTTGCGGTCATTGGCATGCATTTCGAGCATGCGGCCGACCTTTTCCTTCTTGTCCTTCACCGAGTTCAGATAGCTGCCCTTGGTCAGCGTGCCCGAATAGATGCGGATGAAGGTAAGGCTGCCGACAAACGGGTCGTTCATCACCTTGAAGGCAAGCGCGCTGAACGGCGCATCGTCAGCGGCGGGGCGGCTGTCGGGCTCAAGTGTGTCCATATGGACGCCCTGCACGTCAGGAATGTCGAGCGGCGAAGGCAGGTAATCGACAACGGCATCGAGAAGCGGCTGCACACCCTTGTTCTTGAATGCCGAGCCGCAGCAGACGGGAACGAACGACTGGTTCAGCGTGCCCTTGCGGATCAGGCGCTTCATCGTCGCGACGTCGGGCTCATTGCCCTCCAGATAGGCTTCCATCGCGTCATCGTCTTGCTCGACGATCAGCTCGATCAGCTCCTCACGATATTTCGCGGCTTCGTCCTTCAGGTCGGCCGGGATTTCTTCGTAGAAGAATTCGGCGCCCAGGCTTTCATCCTTCCAGATGATCGCGCGGTTTTCGACCAGGTCGACCAGACCTTTCAGATCGGCTTCAAGACCGATGGGAATGTAGAGCACAGCAGGCTTCGCACCCAGGCGATCGATGATCGATTGAACGCAATATTTGAAGTTCGCACCCGTGCGGTCGAGCTTGTTAATGAAGCACATGCGCGGAACGCCATATTTATCGGCCTGACGCCATACGGTTTCGGACTGCGGCTCAACACCGGCAACGCCGTCGAAGCAAGCCACCGCACCGTCGAGCACGCGCAGCGAACGCTCGACTTCAATGGTGAAGTCGACGTGGCCGGGGGTGTCGATGATGTTGATGCGGTGATCGTTCCAGAAGCACGTAGTAGCCGCAGACGTGATCGTGATCCCGCGCTCCTGCTCCTGCTCCATCCAGTCCATGGTGGCCGCGCCATCATGCACTTCGCCGATCTTGTACGACTTGCCGGTGTAATAGAGGATACGCTCGGTGGTCGTGGTTTTACCCGCATCAATGTGCGCCATGATGCCGATATTGCGATACATGTTCAAAGGATGGCTGCGTGCCATTTCGAATTCCTATCTGAGTTGAAAAACTGAGCGGCCAAAGCCGCTCAGGATAAAAACAGTTTGGCAAAGGCAACACCGGCACCCATCAGGGCCGCTGCTGCAAGCACGCCCTGGAACAGAATGAACCAGGGTTGATACTTCAAATCGGACTGCGTTTTGGTCATTTCGGCAACCAGCTTGCGGGTTTCAGCGGAAAACTTCTCGCTTTCCTCGATCTGCAGACGCAACCGAGCAAATTGCTCTTGCAGTTGAAAGTCTTTCGGATCGATTTGTGTTGCCACAGCTTTGCCTTTCAGATCCTATATAGCATCCGATAACGCCGGTTACCAGCGATAGTGCGCAAACGCCCTGTTCGCTTCGGCCATGCGGTGCGTGTCTTCACGCTTCTTGACAGAGTTGCCGCGGTTGTTGGCAGCATCCATCAATTCACCCGAAAGACGAGCGGCCATGGTGGTTTCGCTGCGGTTGCGCGCAGCCGAAATCAGCCAGCGAATGGCAAGAGCCTGCGCACGCTCGGGGCGGACTTCGCAAGGCACCTGATAGGTGGCACCACCGACACGGCGGCTGCGAACTTCGATGCCCGGCTTTACGTTGTTCAACGCATCGTGGAAGAGCTGGATCGGATCCTTCTTCGCACGGGCCTCGACGGTTTCGAGCGCGCCATAGACGATCCGCTCTGCAACCGACTTTTTGCCATCAAGCATCAGGTTGTTCATGAATTTGGAAAGCACCAGATCACCAAATTTGGGATCGGGCAGGATGACCCGCTTTTCGGGACGACGACGACGTGACATATTCTCTTCTCCCGATCTTATTTAGGACGCTTCGCGCCATATTTGGAACGCGACTGTTTGCGGTCCTTGACGCCCTGTGTGTCGAGCACGCCGCGCAGGACGTGATAGCGGACACCGGGAAGGTCGCGGACACGGCCACCGCGGATCAGCACGACGCTGTGCTCCTGCAGGTTATGGCCTTCGCCGGGGATATAGGAAATGACTTCGCGCTGGTTGGTCAGACGAATCTTGGCAACCTTGCGCAATGCCGAGTTCGGCTTTTTCGGAGTCGTTGTATAAACGCGGGTGCAAACACCGCGCTTTTGCGGGTTCTGCTCCATCGCAGGGACCTTTGACTTGGCCTTCTGCGGGACCCGGCCCTTGCGGACCAGCTGGTTAATCGTTGGCATATCTTCACCTTGAAAATAAGTAGGTTACTTTGCGCGACAAGACGGTGCCTTTTAATGGGCGCGGCGGAGGCTCCAGCCTTTATTCCGCCCGGCCTGTCGAACAATGTTCAGCCTATGTGGGTTTTCCTGCGCGGCTGCGGGAATCAGCCCGGACCGTTCAAGAAGGCGCGCCCTTAGCGGGGGACGGGATTTGGGTCAAGGGGATTGGCGCTTGTGCCTGGCAGAGCGCGCTTAACTTGACAAAAATGTCGCTTAAGCGGCCCCCTTCCTGTCCACTTTGTCAATTTAAGCTACGGGATTGGAGCATGGTGCAGGCCCTGTTAGCTCATAGGGCGGTTGGGAATGTGCGGCTGAACGGTCGCAGGAAATATCCTACATTGCAAGATTGGGATGAGAAGTAGCCTATCATTCAGGGCTGTTTTTCCGGGATTTGGTTCAAGCCATAAGCAGCCTCTGGCCCTATCGCTCAGCTGCCGTTATGCGCCTGAATGAATTCCGCCATTCGCGCCTGCGCGGCGCGGCTTTCACGCAGAAAGAAAATTGGCCAGTCGTGCATCATCCCTGCCTTTTCGACATAGTCGACAAATGGCAGCTTTTCTTTGAGACGGCGGGCATCAGGCAGCAAGATATCATCGCCACCACCGAACAACAGTATAGGCGGGCAACCACCCCAATTGCCGAACAGCGGGCTTACCTTGGGATCATCCAAGGGCAGCTCGCGCGCGTACAGCCGTCCGGCGGCGCGCGCGCCATTGATTGTCAGCACGCAATCGAGGGGTTCAATTGCCATCTGATCGGGATGTGAAACCGATAAGTCCAGCCAGGGGCAGACGAGGATCAGCGCATTAGGAAGGATAAGCCCGTCACCGCGCGCCTGCTGCAAAACGGCAGCACACAGGCCGCCGCCCGCGGAATCGCCAGCCATGATGAATGGCCCAGCGTGATGAGCCGTGAATTCGCGGTAGAAATTCATCGCCCAGTGGACCGCCTCGGTCGCCGATGCCTCCGGCGCAAGCGGGTAGAGCGGTGCAGTGACCTCGACGCCGTGTTCTTCAACCATATGCGCCAAAAACTGCCAGTGAACATCGACAGCGGGATACACATAGCCGCCGCCGTGCCAATAAAGCATCCGTCCGGTCACCTTCCCATCCTTTGGCGCAAGACCGAAAACCTTACGGCCTTCAAAACTCCTTTCGCGGATATCGACGCGCTTGTGCAGCCTTGCGCTGGGATATCGCTGTTCGACCCGGCTGCGCTCGATATTCTTTAGGAAATCCGGGCCATCCGAATAGCGTTTACGCAAAGACCCCGTCATTCGGAAAAACGACGCAATCAGGCGCGCAGTCAAACTCGGCATGGCAATCTCCCCCATATCCCTACCGGCTAAAGTGGCGAAACACTGGAAAAAGGCAAGCCTGCATCGAATAAATGCAGCGTCAAATGTCCGCTGCTTTGGGAGAAGATATGGACCATTAATCAAAGCTAGACTTTTCTCCCCTACCCCCTCTTTGTCAGGAGACGCAAAGCCTATGAAATTCGTATCCCTTCCCTCTCGCGGCGGCAATTATCTGGTCGTGGCGAGCAACGTCGCTTGGTTGCGCACCGCAGAGAATGGGCAAACGCAAGTTGGAATTGTCGGTGGCCAGCCTTTGTTGGTGGCTGGAACTGTCGAGGAAACAGCAGCGATCTTGGTAGCGGCAACAAGAGTCCCCGCCTAAGCTTCCGGCCAATAGCGCTGCTTTCTCCCTTTGCCCCTCGCCTGCACTTGGGCTAGGGCACCTCCCCATGACCGAAACCGTATCCTTTGGCTATGAGCAGGTAAGCCCTGAAGAGAAGACCGCGCGCGTTGGCGGGGTGTTTTCGAGCGTTGCGCGCAAATATGACATCATGAACGATGCCATGTCTGGGGGTATGCACCGGCTTTGGAAGGACCAGTTCGTCCGCCGCGTAAAGCCGCGCGCTGGCGAAGACATTCTCGATATGGCGGGCGGCACAGGCGACATTGCCTTTCGCATGGAAAGATCGGGCGCGAACATTACCGTTGCGGATATCAATGCAGATATGCTGGCGGTGGGTATGGAGCGCGCGGTTGATCGCGGCATCGATAGCCTCGTGTGGAGCGAGCAGAATGCCGAGACGCTGAGCTTTCCCGACCGGCATTTCGACGCCTATACGATTGCTTTCGGCATCCGCAACGTCACGAATATTCCCAAGGCACTGCGCGAGGCGCATCGTGTGCTGCGCTATGGCGGGCGGTTTTTCTGTCTGGAATTCTCGACGGTCGTATGGCCGGGGCTTTCGGAAATTTATGACGTCTATTCGCACAAGCTGCTCCCAAAAATGGGCAAGGTCATTGCGGGTGATGAGGACAGCTATCGCTATCTCGCGGAATCGATCCGCAAATTCCCAGACATGGCGACGTTCAAGGGGATGATCGAGGACGCCGGCTTTGTGCAGACCAAGGTGGAACCGATCCTTGGTGGGCTGGTTGCGATCCATAGTGGATGGAAAGTTTGATCCTGCCCGCATGACCCGCCCCGCAACCCACATTTTCCGCCTCCTGAAATGGGGCCGCATCCTCGCACGGCATGGCGCGCTGCGCGGGATAGAGGGCGATCCGAAAACGCCGCTGCCGGTCAAGCGCCTCTGCCGCATCGCGCGCTTTGGCACAGTGCAGCCCAAGGTGCCCGATTATGCGGCGGCCTTTACCGCTATCGGCCCTGCCGCGATCAAGCTGGGGCAAACGCTGGCGACGCGGCCCGACCTGATCGGCGAGGAGGCCGCGCACAATCTGCTGTCGTTGCAGGACGCGCTGCCGCCTGAGCCCTTCGATGCGATCCGCCGCCAGATCGAGATCGGCCTTGGCGGGCCGGTCGAGAAATTCTTCAGCGAAATCGACCCTGAGCCTGTTGGCGCAGCCTCAATCGCGCAGGTGCACCGTGCCGTCACCACCGAGGGTAAGCAGGTTGCGGTCAAGGTACAGCGCCCCGGCATCGACAAGAGCTTCCTCAAGGATATCGAAACCTATGAATGGGCGGCGGCGCATCTGGAAGCGCTGGGCGGCGAAGCCAGCCGGCTGCGTCCGCGCCTGACCATTGCCAATTTCAAACGCTGGACGCTGCGCGAGCTTGATCTCAGGCGCGAGGCTGCCTCTGCGTCTGAGCTCGCCGAGGCGATGAAGGCCGTCGATCACTATGAAGTGCCCGCGATCGACTGGGACCGCACATCGGGCAAGGTCATGACGCTCGACTGGATCGATGGCATCAAGATTTCCAAGGTCAACGAGCTACGCGCTGCCGGGCATGATTTGCCAAAGCTTGCCGAGCGGCTGGTCAATGCTTTCCTCCGCCAGGCAATTGCCGAGGGCTTTTTCCACGCCGACATGCACCAAGGCAATTTGTTCGTGAAAGCCGACGGCACGATTGCGGCGATCGACTTCGGCATCATGGGGCGGATCAACCGGCAGGCGCGGTTCTGGCTGGCGGAAATTCTTTACGGCCTGATTACGGGCAATTACCAACGCGTGGCCGAAATCCATTTCGAGGCGCAATATGTGCCCGATTATCACAATGTCGATGAATTCGCGACTGCGCTGCGCGCGGTGGGCGAGCCGATGCGCGGCAAGCCCGTCAGCGAGCTTTCAGTTGGCCAGATGCTCGACGGGCTGTTCGCGATCACCCGCGATTTCGACATGCAGACGCAGCCGCATCTGCTGCTGCTCCAGAAAACCATGGTGATGGTGGAGGGTGTTGCGACGCAGCTCGATCCCAGTATCAACATGTGGGAGACATCGGGCCCCTATATCCGCGAATGGATGCGCACCGAGCTTGGCCCCGAAGCCGCGCTTGCCGATGGTCTTCGCGAGCGGGTGAAGATGATTGGCCTGATCCCCGACCTGATCAAACGCCTCGACGAACAATTGCCGCGCAAGGGCGGCGCGCCCCCTGCCCCGCCATTACCGGATATTCCGCTCATTTGGGAAAAGCGGTCGCAAAGTAACGGCTGGCGCTATGCTGGCGTTGCGACGCTGGCGGCAGTAGCCGGTGCAGCGGGGATGTGGTGGTTCGGATAGACTTGGCAACACCGCCAAACACGCCTAAATCATGTCTATGGACAAAATCGATGCGATAAGCCGGCTGAAGGAACGCGAACACGAGCTTCGCAAAGCTGGTCTTTCGGCCTTGTACCTGTTTGGGTCGTTTGCGCGTGGGGATAGCGGGGACGGATCCGACATCGATTTGGCATGCGAGGTAGACGCTTCACGTCGCCTCGGATTGTTTCAATTTGCTGCAATCCAAACCAATCTTGAACAACTACTGGATCGCCAAGTCGATCTTGTTGAAATGGACGCTCTGCATAAGCGCGTGTTGGACCACGCCAGGGCCGATATGGTGCGCATTTTTTAGTGGCCGAACTCGACAAAAGCCTCTTGCATCTGGAAATGATCGTCGAGACGATCAGAAAAATTCAGAAGCACATTGCGAAACTCGATGAAGCGTCCTTTGTCGAAGATGCCGAAGCAATAGATGTTTTCGCTTTCCGATTATCGCAGATTGGCGAAGCTGCGGGCAAATTGCCCGCCGAATTCAAGGCGCGAAATGCCGACATACCTTGGAAGGACGTGGTTGGATTGCGCAATCTGATCGTGCACGAATACCGACGCGTTATCCCACTCAGGCTTTGGGAAACCGCTAACAACGATCTTGCCCCCTTGCTCGAAGCCTGCGTGACAGAGTTGCAAAGGCTTGAAGGAAATCCGTGACCCAGCACCGCATCCTCCTGATCGTCAGCGGCGGCATCGCGGCGTACAAATCGCTTGAGCTGGTGCGCCTATTAAAGCGGCAGGGGATTGCTGTGCGCGCGGTGATGACCGAAAGTGCTCGCGAATTTGTGACGCCTTTATCGCTCGGCGTGATGACCGAAGATACCGTTTACGGCGACATGTTCGACCTCAAGGAAGAGCGGGAGATCGGGCATATCCAGCTCAGCCGGCAAGCCGATCTGGTGGTAATCTGCCCCGCGACCGCCAATATCCTCGCCAAAATGGCAGCGGGAATTGCCGACGATCTGGCAACCACATTGTTGCTGGCAACCGACAAGCCGGTGCTTGCGGTGCCTGCGATGAATGTCCGCATGTGGCAGCATAAGGCAACGCAGCGCAACCTGGCGCAGCTACGCGCCGATGGTGTCACGATCATGGAGCCGGATGAAGGCGCAATGGCCTGCGGCGAATATGGCCCCGGCCGCCTACCCGAGCCTCCAGCGATTGTCGAACGCGTCTGCGCTATGCTTGGCCATGGTTTTAACCCGGCGCTGACGGCTTCTCCGCGCCGACCGGACAATGCTCCACTTGCGGCCCAGCCCGACTTTACTGAAAGCAGTCATCGCCCCTTGCATGGCAAACATGTGCTGATCACCGCTGGCCCGACGCATGAGGCAATCGACCCGGTACGCTATATCGCGAACCGCTCGTCGGGGAGGCAGGGTTTCGCCATCGCGCAGGCTGCAGCGGAAATGGGTGCGGACGTTACCCTGATCGCCGGTCCCGTCCATCTTGCAACCCCGCCCGGCGTTATCCGTATCGATGTCGAAAGCGCGCGCGAGATGCTGGCCGAGGTCGAAAAGGCCCTGCCCGCTGACATTGCGATCATGGTCGCTGCCGTCGCCGACTGGCGCGCGGCCGAGGCGACAGACCAGAAAATCAAGAAAGGCGGCGGCGCTATTCCGCCGCTATTGTTGACCGAAAACCCTGACATATTGGCGAGCCTTGCCACGCACAGTCAGCGTCCCGGTCTACTGATCGGCTTTGCTGCCGAGACCGAAAACATGGTCGCGCATGCACAGGCAAAGCTCGTCAAAAAAGGCTGCGACTGGATTGTTGCTAATGATGTGTCGGACGACGTGATGGGCGGCGCAAACAATGCCTTTCACATCGTGACCGCACAAGGCGTGGAAAGCTGGCCCGAAAGTCCCAAGGATGTCATCGCCCGCAAATTGATGGAGAAGATTGCCGATGCCGTCCTCTGACGTGAAGGTACAGGTCAAACGACTAAACAATGGCGCTGGCCTACCGCTGCCGGGCTATGCGTCGGACGGCGCGGCGGGGATGGACATTTGCGCAGCCGAAGGTTTGACGCTGAAACCCGGCAAGCGCCATGCGGTGGCAACTGGTTTGGCCTTTGCAATCCCGCACGGCTATGAAGTGCAAGTGCGTCCGCGTTCGGGTCTCGCGCTAAAGCATGGGATCACTTGCCTAAACACGCCAGGAACAATCGACAGCGATTATCGCGGCGAGGTGAAGGTGATCCTCGCCAATCTGGGCGAGGAGGAATTCGTTATCCAGCGCGGCGACCGGATCGCGCAACTGGTGGTGGCACCGGTAACGCAGGCGCTGATGGTGGAGGTCGATGGCCTTGATGATACGGTACGAGGCAGCGGCGGGTTTGGCTCGACCGGGGTGTGAATTTCTGATAGTTTTAAATCATGAACAAATCCGTTCGCATCATAATCCCCAAGTCGCCATCTTATGACGACGACAGCTATGGCTGGGCAATGGCTCAGGCCGAATTGCTGCGCGAAGGCCGGTTTGACGAGATCGACCTGAAGAATATCATTGAGGAGATCGAATGCGTGGGGAACAGGGAACGCAATGAATATGAAAGCCAACTGACACGCATTCTGGCTCATATGATCAAATGGGAAGTTCAGCCACAAAGGCGCGGCATGTCGTGGTGGCTATCCATAATGAACGGACGTGACGAAGCCGAAATTTGCCTCCAAAAAAACCCCAGCGTCAAACCGCATCTGGACACGATCTATAACAACGCGCTGAAATACGCACGCAGACTGGCGGAACGTGAAACAGGATTGCCGAAGGAAGCAATAGACGCTGTCGAAATCAGCTACACCGACGCGATCAGTCGCGAAATTCCGAGACCCGAGGGAGAGGCTTGACCCTCACCGACCAACAACTCGACCGCTATGCCCGCCATATTGTTCTGCGGCATGTTGGCGGTGCGGGGCAGGCAAAGCTGCTGCAAAGCCATGTACTGCTGGTCGGCGCGGGCGGTATCGGCTGTCCTGCTATCCAATATCTTGCGGCTGCAGGCATCGGCACGATCAGCGTGGTCGATGACGATGTTGTCAGCCTGTCCAACCTGCACCGGCAGATACTCTATGGCGAAGCGCAGATCGGGCAACCCAAGGTGGAGGCCGTGGCACAGGCCGTCGCGCGGCTGAATCCCGATATTGCCTTCAGGCCACTACAGCAGCGCATCGACGCGCACACCTCTGCGGCGATCCTCGATGGCGTCGATGTCGTCATCGACGGCAGCGACAATTTTGCCACGCGGCTGCGCGTTGCCGATATGTGCCTCGCCGCGCGTGTGCCTTTGGTCAGTTCAGCCATAGTCCAGTTTCACGGCCAGATCGGCACTTTTACCGGCTGGATGGACGACGCGCCCTGCTATCGCTGCTTCGTCGGCGACGCCCATGACAGCGACGATTGCGACAATTGCGTCAGCATGGGCGTATTGGGCGCAGCCTGCGGCCTGATGGGCAGTTTTGCCGCAATGGAAGCGATCCGTTGGCTTACGGGCTTTGGCGAGGAGCAAAAGGGCAAGCTGCATATTTTCGACGGACTTAAACCGGCGATGCGGACGATTAGGCTGCCGAAGGACCCGGAATGTTCAAGTTGCTCGTCTATAAATGATGTCACACGACGACACGACGAAACGACGATGTCGGATCGAGTTTAGATCGTCGTTACGTCGTGCCGTCGCGTGACATTATCCCAAAATCTCCTCCACCCACTCGGGCACCACTTCCGTCGCAGGGCCGTAGCGCGCGTCGTCGAACCAGTGGCTGCCTTGGCTTGGTTCCAGATTGAGCTCCAGCGTCTTTGCCCCCTGCCCTCTTGCATCGCGGACGAACCCTGCGGCGGGATAGACCGCGCCCGATGTGCCGATGCTGACGAACAGGTCGGCAGCGCGGATCGCGGCGTAGATTTCGGGCATGTGATAGGGCATTTCACCAAACCAGACAACATCGGGACGCAGCGCCCTCGCCCCGCAAACCGGACAGGGCGGGCGGTCGATCATCGTGCCGCGCCAGTCGCTGCGCACCTCGCAGGCCTGGCACAAAGCCTTAAGATGTTCGCCATGCATGTGCAGCAGGCGCTGTGCACCCGCCCGTTCGTGCAGATCATCGACATTTTGCGTGATGATCAGCAAATGGCGACCTTCCGAGCGCCACCTTGCGTCCAGTTCGGCAAGCGCGAAATGCGCGGCATTGGGTATGACCTGCTGGATACGCTCACGCCGCATGTCGTAAAAGCGGAGCACAAGATCTGGGTTGCGCGCGAACGCCTCCGGCGTTGCGACATCTTCGATACGGTGTTGCTCCCACAGCCCGCCTTCCGAACGGAAAGTGTCGATGCCGCTTTCGGCGCTAATGCCAGCGCCGGTCAGGATCACGATGTTCTTAACGTCTTTCACTCTAATCAAACCCCGTCACCCTGCACTTGTTTCAGGGTCCATTCCACCGCATAGAGCCCTTGTCTCAGCTAAGAAATGGATGCTGAAACAGGTTCAGCATGACGGGGTTGGTGCATGGCAGCAATAGGAATTATCGGCAGCATGGGGCGCATGGGACAGGCGCTGGTCGCAGCCATTGCGCAAGCGGGTGAAACGCACGCTGGTGGTGTCGATCAGGGAGACGATCTGGTCGCCCTGGTCGGTGGCTCGGACGTGCTCGTCGATTTTTCGTCGCCAGACGCGCTGGAGGCCACGCTTAATGCCTGCACGGCCGCTAGAAAGCCAGTTGTCATCGGTACCACGGGGCTGGAGGAACGCCACCACTGGCTGATCGACGATGCGGCGCAGGACATTGCCATATTGCAAACGGGCAATACTTCTCTGGGCGTCAACATGCTGGCGGCGCTGGTGCGCGAGGCCGCGTCGCGGCTGGGAGATGAGTGGGACATTGAAATCGTCGAGACGCACCACCGGATGAAGGTCGATGCCCCGTCAGGCACGGCGTTGCTACTGGGTGAAGCAGCAGCGAGAGGCCGGGCTATCGACCTTGCCACGCACAGCGAGCGGGGCCGCGATGGCATTACCGGCGCGCGCCCGCACGGCACCATCGGCTTTGCCTCGTTGCGTGGCGGCACGGTTGCAGGCGACCATAGCGTCCTTTTTGCGGGCGACGGTGAAAGCATCACCTTGTCGCATCGCGCAGAAAGCCGCGAAATATTCGCGCGCGGCGCGTTGAAGGCTGCGCTCTGGCTCGCCGGTCAGAAGCCGGGCCGCTACACCATGGCGGACATGCTTGGCCTATAACAGGTCGGTCTGCTCGATCGCATCGCTGCCTGCGGGGAGCGAGAACAGCATGCCATCCTCGCCCACTACAATTGGCCCGCTAAAGCGCTTTCCGGCGTCCTGCAGAAACGCCGGGTAGAAAAAGGCAGATGGCAATGGCGGAACGACGTGCGTCAGCACCAATTGCCTGACGCCTGCGGCCTTGGCGGCATCTGCGGCTTCCTCTGGCGAGGCATGGTAATCGAGAATGTCGCGGGTAATCTTTGCGACATTTTTCTGGCCGGCCCTGTCCAGCGCTTTTGTCATCGCAGAGACCATTGTGGGTTGCAGCGCTTCGTGCACCAACAGATCGGCACCCTTTGATGCCGCAACCAAATTGGCCGACTTCGCCGTATCGCCGCTGATCACAACCGAGCGGCCTTTATACTCGAACCGGTATCCAACCGCAGGCGAGACGGGATCATGATCGACGGTAAAGGCGGTCACGCGGACGCCGCCATTGTCGAAAACGATGCCGGCGTTGCTGCCTAGCTCAAAAGGCACTGCTGCCGCGCCGCCGCCCGATGGCGGCACGATGTTCGCGCCATGATGCGCGACACGGTAGCCATTATCGGTGGCATAAAATGCATTAAAGCCCGCCATGACGCTTTCCACCCCGGTCGGACCATGCACAGGCAATGGCGTATCGGCGCTCGCCCCTGTCCAGCGCAGCAGCGCCATCGGCCCAAGGCCATCGATATGATCCGAATGGAAATGGGTCAGGAAAAGCCGCTCGATCCGCGCTGGCGATATGCCCATCAATTGCAGATTGCGCGCGCCGCCCTCCCCTGCATCAACCACGAAAACGCGGCGTCCGGCAATGACAACGGTACATGCACCAGCCCGGTCTGCGCTTGGCATGGGTGAGCCTGTTCCGCACAGGCCGACATGCAGCCCGTCGGCAAGTCCGGCGGTGCCATCGGCCCCGACACGCGCACCAACCGCGCGCTCAAAAACCGTAAGACCTATTCTGTCCTGAAACAGGCGAACAGTCAGCCCCGCTGCCGCAATCGCCAGAACGGCCGACAGGAAAATCCAGGTCCTTTTCCGCATGATCGCTCTCCTCCGCAAAGCTTACTGACGCTTGTTGCAATTTTGCATCATATGACAACTATTTTCGAGCATGCCTTGCGGAATCCAAGCAAGGATTGCGAGCGGGTCAAGCCCTCGCTAAAGGCAGGATAACTCCAGGCCAAGGGGCAGCCCGGTTGATGGAGACCCCCAAGAAAAAACGTCCCGGCAAGGGATGAAACAGGATCAATCGTGAGAGGTTTCACATGAAAATTGCCAAAACCGTAATGCGTTCGGCCATGCTGTCGACGATCAGTATCGCTTCGCTTGGCCTCGGCAGCGTTGCCTATGCTCAGGACGAAACGGTCGCCGACGACGCTGTCGAGGAAGAGACGTTCGAGGAAGACGCGATCATCGTGACCGCGACCAAGCGCGAACAGACGCTGCAGGATGTTCCGGTCGCCGTGTCGGTGACCAGCGCCGATGCCATTGAGCGTGCGCAAGTCCGCGACCTCAAGGATCTCCAGACCCTCGTCCCCTCGCTGCGCGTCAGCCAGCTGCAAAGCTCGGCATCGACCGACTTCATCATCCGCGGTTTCGGCAATGGTTCGAACAATGTCGGCATCGAAGGATCGGTGGGCGTGTTCATCGACGGCGTCTATCGTTCGCGTTCGGGCGCGGCGATCAGCGACCTTCCCAACCTGCAGCGCGTCGAAGTGCTGCGTGGTCCGCAATCGACGCTGTTCGGCAAGAACGCCTCGGCAGGCGTTATCTCGATTGTCACCGCAAAGCCCAGCTTTGAATTCGGCGGTTCAGCGGAAATCAGCTATGGCAATTATGACGCTATTGTCGCGCGCGCCGACGTGACCGGGCCGATCGTCGCAGACAAGATCGCCTTCAGCCTCGCCGGTGGCATCAACAAGCGCGACGGTTACGGCACCAACCTGGTTGACGGATCGAAAACCAGCGAGCGTGACCGCTGGTATGCGCGTGCGCAGCTGCTGATCGAACCGAGCGATGCGATCTCGTTCCGCATCATCGGCGATTATGACAAGATCGACGAAAATTGCTGCTTCGTCGGCAATGTCCTTGCAGGGCCGACCGCTGCGGCAATCGAAGCCATTGGCGGCCGTATCAACCGCAACGGCATTTTCACCTACAGCGAATATCAGAATTTCCCCTCGACCAATGACATCACCAACAAGGGTGTTTCGGTTCAGGGCGATTTTGAAATCGGTGCGTTGCAGCTGACCTCGATCAGCGCTTATCGCGAATCGCGCGCGCTGACCAATGCGGACTCCGATTTCACCAGTGCGGACATCATCGGTATTAACGCCGGCGATGTCGATATCGAAACCAAGACGCAGGAATTGCGCCTGACATCCGATTTCGATGGTCCGTTCAACTTCCTGCTCGGCGGCTATTATTTCGATGAGAATATCAGCAACCGTCAGGAATTGCGCACCGGCCGCGATTTCCGCAACTATGTCAACGCACTGACCGGTGGCGCCTTTGTCGCCAACGAGCCGCTGATCCGCTTGCTGAGCGGCACGCCCGCGACCGCTGCACCCTTCGGTGGACCTGGTCAGGGCCGCGTCGAAGACTGGCGTTACAAGAACAAGGCCTATTCCTTCTTCGGCACCGTCGATTTCGACATCACCGACACCATCACGCTGACCGGCGGGTTCAACTATACGAAGGACAAGAAGAACGTCGCCAGCAACACCGTCGTCAACGACGTCTTCTCGAACATCGACCTGATCGCGGTTGCTGCGGCTGCAGGTGTCCCGGCGGTTATTCCGGCAGGGGCGGCTGGCAACAGCACCATCCTCTATCCGCGTATCACTGCCTGCCCCAACACCAATGGCGCTGCGAATTTGTGCAATCCCTTCCTGGGTTTCCGCGCGCTGCAGTTCCAGCCGCAATTCCTGAACTTCCCCAACGCAGTTGAGGATGGCCGGACACGCGACAGCAAGTGGACCTACTCGATCCGTCTGGCATGGGAAGCGACCGAGAATCTGAACTTCTACGCAAGCTATGGCACCGGATTCAAGGCGACCTCGTGGAACATCTCGTTCGACTCGCGTCCCTTTGGAGCCGACTTCATCGCAGGATCGCCTGCGCAGGGTGCACCGCTCGGAGCTTCTGCGATCCGCACCGCTGGTCTGGCGCTCAATAACCTGACCGCCGGTACCCGCTATGCCTTGCCCGAAGAAGCGACCGTGATCGAGGCAGGCCTGAAAGCGCGTTGGGACCAGGTGGCGTTCAACCTGACCGTGTTCAACCAGTCGATCAAGAACTTTCAGGGCAACTCCTTTGTCGGCACCGGTTTCGTGCTGACCAATGCGGGTAAGCAATCGACTTTCGGCGTCGAGTTTGACGGTTCGGTCACTCCGGTAGAGGGTCTGCGCTTCACCGCAGGCTTCACCTATCTCGACCCGATCTACGACAGCTATCCGGGTTCGCCCGATGGTGACCTGTCGGGACAGCAGCCTGCCGGTATTTCGGAACTGTCAGCGTCGCTGGGTGCAACCTACACCCACACCTTCGACAATGAAAATGAGCTGATCCTCAGCACCGATTATTATCACCAGGCACAGGTTCTGATTAACAACAACCCTGCATTCCGTTTGTACCAGCGCGAAGTGAACGACCTCAATGCGTCGATTACGCTGCGCCTCAACAACGGACTGCAATTCTCGGTCTGGGGCCGCAACCTGACCGATGCCAAATATCTGCAAACGATTTTCCCAAGCGTCGTGCAGGCAGGTTCGGTGTCGGGCTATCCCAGCGCGCCGCGCACCTATGGCGTTGCTGCAAAGTTCAAATTCTAAAGGCTTGCCGATCGAGAAAAAGGGCCGGGAGGAGCAATTCTCCCGGCCCTTTTCATTCAGGAAAAAGTGCGTTCGATAAACCAATAGGCAGCGACGGAGCCAATGGCATAAGTCGTTGCGCGCACCAGCAGGGGCAACACACGGGCGGCAAAGTGGCGCAGCGCATGAAGGATCGCGGCAGTAGCAAGCACCACCGCCAATTGTCCGGCCTCTACCCCCAGATTGAAGGTCAGGAGTGCGGTAGGGACATCGCCTTCGGGCAGGCCTATTTCCTTCAAGGCGCCCGCAAATCCGAAACCATGGAGCAGCCCGAAGGCAAAGGCGACCACCCAGGGCAGTCGTTCTGACAATCGCGGGGCATCGGGATCTTTCTTGGCAATCTCGACCGCCAGAAACAGGATCGACAGTGCAATGACCGATTCAACGGGGCGCTGCGGCAGCCCGAAAAATCCCAATGTCGTGCCGACAAGCGTGATCGAATGCGCAACGGTGAAGGCAGTCACCGCCTTGAATATCGTCCAGAAACCACTGAGCAACAGCACCAACGCGATCACAAACAGCAGATGATCGAGGCCGAAAATTATATGGTCGGTGCCGATGAGGAAATAGGTTTGAGCAACCTGCCATCGCCCCGGATCCGCCTCGATTACCCCCATCGGTGCATCGGCAGTCAGCCGCAACGCCTGCACCGGACGGCCCAGCGGCGCGATGCGGGCAAGCACGTCGGTCTGGCTGGCTGCAAAGCCGGACAAGCCGATGCGTCGCCCCGCTATATCCTGCGCGCACCGCACCTTCATGGTCGTGACAACAGACAGGGCCTGTACCGCTCGAATAGGTTCGCCAACAACAGAACAGCCCGCTGGCAAAACCGGCTGCGTTGCCGCTGTGATCCCTCCGCGCACCGGTGCTTTCCACACAAGCGTCCAATGTGTCGCGTCATTTTGCGTAAAGGCCAGATAACCGGGGCGCAGTTCATCGGCCTGCGCCGCTTTGGCGATTCCCAGCGCCAATAGCAGCGCCAGCAACGCGCGGATCATGGCTTGGCAATCCGGATGGTATAGCCGTCAAGCAGCGCCTGATAGGCCTCTGCCTCGCGCGCTTTAGCGGTTTCGGCGCGCCAGTCATTCTCAATGCGCTGGCGGACCTCGGAAAGTTTCGGCGGTCGGCCTGCGGCCTTTGCGCGCACCCGCACCAGATGCTTACCAAAGCCCGATGTAAGCGGGCCTTTCCACTCGTCGCTTTGCGGCAGTGCGAAGATCAGCTGGGCAAAGCCTGTTCCGAACAGCTTTGCCACTTCTTCCCGGTCGGCATTATCGAGCGAAGGCGGCAGCGAAATCGGCTGGCCCAGCCCTTCCCATTCTCGCTGGGCGGTTAAGGCTGAACGGACATTGCCTTCCGCATCCCCCTGCGGGCCGACATAAATCTGATCGAAACTAACGCTCCCTCCACCAGCATAACGGGCGACATTTTTGTCGAGCCATGCCTGGAGCGTCGCATCGTCCGCCACTGCATTTTCGGCCTGCGCCTTGGCCAGATATTCCATTTTGGATCGCAGCCTGCGCCGGATGATCGCATCGTCCGCCTCCAGCCCCAACCGCAAAGCCTCCCGATAATAGACCTCTTCCTTGATATAATCGCGGATCAGCCCGTCCAGTTCGGCAGGCGATGGCGCACGCTGCCAGCCCTGCACAAATTGCGCCGCAAGCTGGCTGACCTGTTCCTCGTCAATATCGATCGTGCGGCTTGCGGGATCGACCGGCTCGCCACGCCACGCCGAAAAGGCAAATATGGCAAGGCCAACGAGCAGGAAGTGCACCAGCGGCTCACGCAGCAAATGGCGCATGTTGGCTTCGATGTGATTTGCCGCCAGAACACCGCAAAGCAGCGTTGACGGTCATTGGACGCCGGTAATAGCGATCGGCGTGCTATGCGCGCCTTTGCTCGGCGCTGACGAGGCCACGACCATGCTGCCATGGCTCAACATGACTACCCTGTTAGTGAAATCGCCGATCCATTTCGTATCCACTGGGTCGTTCAACACCCATTCTGACAGAACATAGACTTCGCAAAGTTCACCTTGCTGTTCGACCTTTGTAGTGAACCTAACCGTACCATAGACCGAATTGCTGGACACATATGGTGCCTGGCATTCTGCAGTGTTGCCAGCGACGAAAATGTCTTTCAGCGTGATTGCAAAATTGACCTCTGCCGTAGAACGCTGGGTTTGCTTAAGCGTCCAGACCGAAAGCGTATCGCTGTCGCATTGGCGCTCTTTTTCCGTTCCAAATCGTTGGAGCGACGCCGCCTTGTAGGTCGAGTATTTTAGCAATTTGTCGACCGTATTGCTTGCGTGCACCTGATAGGCGCGACTGCATTCGCCCTGATAGATCGCGTTTTCAGCCTTTGCTGTTTGCCCCGTAGCGAGGGCAGATAATGCGAGAACAGCGCCAGCAATACGGACGGCGGCCATTACTTGACCCCGGTAATCGCGATTGGCGAATTATATTCATTTGCGGTTGGTCCGCTGGCTGCAACCACCATGCTGCCGGCATTCAGCATCAGCACGCGATTGGTGAATTTGCTGCTCCACTCCGGGTCGCCCGCGTCGAACATGTCCCAATCGGCCTGCACAAACACTTCGCAAATGGCGTTCTTTTCCTCCAGCTTGGTGGTGAAGGTGACATTGCCATAGAGCTCATCATTCCAGACCTTCACCCGCTCGCACGGCGCAGGTTTGTCGGCGATCAGCGTGTCGAGCATGATGACATCGAATGTCACCTGGCTGCTGCTGCGGCTGGTCTCTGTCATCGTCCAGTGCGTGACTGTATCGGTATCGCATTCCTTCTCGCGGTCGAGCCCGAAGCGGTGCAGCGAAACCGCCCGATATTTTTTATGCATTACCAGCTTGTCGATCGTGCTGCTTGCCTGCACCTGATAGGCGCGATTGCATTCGCCCTGATAGATTGCATTTTCCGCCTGTGCCGCCTGCGCTGAGCCAAGCGCAGCCAATGCCAGGGCGGCACGTGCCGAGCGCCTATTTGCCATCATCTTGAATCCCCTATCCTTCGCCGAAGCCCCTCTGCGGAATCAGTCAAACCCTGTGAACCCGCGCGGCGTGCTGAATTTGCCGCCGCTCGCCGGAGGATGCAAGACAGCAAAGGCGCCTTCATTCAATATTTGCAGCTTGGCTGAATAGTCGCCCACCCAGCTCGGCGTCACCGGGTCCGATAGCTTCCAGTCGGACCAGATGTTGATGGTGCAAAAATCGCCCTCGCGAATAAGCTCCGAACTGAATGTCACGGTGCCCGTGATGCTGTTGTTGTTGATGTTCAACGTACTGCAATTATCAGGCTGCGTACCCACATCGACGGTTTTCTGATGCACCTTGTAGGTCACGGACTCAGTGGTGGACGTGCTTTGGGTCAAATACAGGATCATCACCAGATCGCTTTTGCAGGCAGCACTTACCTGCTGGTCATAACGATGCATCGAAACGCCGCGATAGCTGCGCTTGTTGAACAACCGGTCAATGCGGTTGGCATCCTGCACACTATAGGCGCGGTTGCATTCGCCCTGATAGAAACTGGACTGGGCCTGCGCCGCCTGTCCGGTCAATGTCGCCGTGAAGCACAAGCCAACGGCCGCAGCCTTGCCCCAGAGGCCCGAAATTTTCTCTGCCATCGCCATCCCTCCTCTTTGCTCTAGACTTCCTGTGCGTTGATCCTGAGCCCTGCGATCACCTTTTTCTGCGCGGTCACGTCGCGGCCGTCGGCTGCGCTGTCCTCGAAAATGAAAGGCACGACTTTGCGGCTTTGCGGGTCGATCACCTTGACCCCCAATGTGCCGTCTTCATTATTCTTGATCGTCAGTTCGACCACCGACTTTCCAGCCAGATTGTGCGGCTGGACGATGATCTTACCAATCGGGTCCATATGGTCGGGATCATCGAGATATTGGAACAGCTGCGCGGAAAAGCCGTTGCGGCCGGCGGGGTTGACCCCGATCATCGCTCCGCCAGAGGCAGGCAAGGCGGCATTTTTGTCGATCAGCCGCTCGAACTTGCCAGAGGCATCGTCGCGAATGCCGATATTATAGGCGGTCACGCTCGACATGCGCAGGTTGGAGATAAAGCCCGCTCCATCCTGCGTCTTGGCAAAACTGTGCGCATATAGCGCCGCGCCCTTCGCAACGCTTTCCAGCGGCTGGTTGGTGACGAGGATTTGCGATGCACCCTGCAGCCGTTCGGCCCAGAATTGCTGCACAATGGCCGCCCGCGACGCACCGCCGATCAGAACGAAGCGCCCGACATCGGCAAGCTCCAGCCCGATCCCGCGCAGCGTTTTCAGCACCGATTGTTCGGTCTTTTTGAGGAGCGCATCGGCCTTCGCCCGATATTCCAGCGGATCGACCGCCCAGCGCAGGAACTTCCCGTCGATATAGACATCGACCGATGGCCAGGCGCGGCCGCCCTCGTTCATCCTGAATTTGATATCTTCGGCAATGCGCGAAATGCGATGTTCGTTGACGTCATTCTTCTTGGGCTTGGCGCCAAAGGCCGCTGCATAATCCTCACGAAAACGTTGCTGCAAAATCTGGTCGAAATCGAACCCGCCCAAATTGGTCAGCCCCGATTTTGCAAGAATATGCACCTGATTGTTGGCGCAGGTCAGGATTGAAAGATCGAATGTGCCCCCGCCAATATCGTAAATCACGATGATCTCGTCATCGCCCAGATCATGATTTGACGAATAATTGAGTGCGGCTGCGATCGGTTCATCGAGCAAGGCGATCAGGTCGAGCCCGGCAATCTGCGCAGCGGCAACGAGCGAGCGACGCTGCTGTTCGTGGAAATGCGCCGGCACGGTGATGACGCAGCTGTCAACGGCTTCGCCTGTATAGATTTCCGCATCGTTGCGGACCTTCTTCAGCAGCAAGGCCGCCATTGCCTCGCTGTACACTGGCTGCCCGGCGCATTGCGCCAAAATCTGGTTGGTGCCAAAATGCCGCTTGAAATTGGCAACGATGGTTGCAGCGGCGCTTTCGCGCCCCAGCCGCTCGGCATAATGGCCGATCAGCGCACGGTCGCCCTGCAGCAAGACGCGGCTGGGGGTCGATTGCCGGTTCTGGTCAGCAGCATCGGGGATAAGCACCGGCACGCCTTCCACGCCGACAAAAGCGCTCAAGGTGGTCGATGACCCGAGATCGATACCGATTTTCATGCCCGCCCCCGCTTGCGCATCAGAATTGCGCTACCTGCACCGACACATTGTCGGATGTGCCTGCGGCAACGGCCTGTTCGACCAGGAAATGCGCGGGATCGGACTGATCCATCGCGCGCATGAACAACTCCTCTAGCGCAGCGGCATTATAGGGCTGCAGCATCCCGTCCGAACAGGTCATCAGATAATCGCCCGGCGTTAACGCGACCTCGAAGAAATCGACATTGACCGTTTCGGAAACACCGACCGCGCGCATCAGGACATTTTTGACCGCGCCTGCCTCTGCCTCATCCTCGGTAATGATACCGCTGTCGATCTGCGCCTGCGCAAGGCTATGGTCGCGGGTCACCTGCGTGAACTCGCCACCGCGATAATGATAGCAACGTGAATCACCCACATTGGCGATGATTGCCGTGGTGCCCGACACGACGACGACGACCAGCGTGCAGCCCATGCCGCGCAACCGGGGATCTTCCTCAGCCTGCCTGAACAAAGCAAGATTTTGCTCGGCAATCGCGGTTTCGATCAATGCACTGATTTGCTCGCCCGTTGGCGCATACAGGGTCGGCAGCACATCCTCCAGCATCTCTGCTGTTCCGAACACCGCTTTCTGGCTCGCAACCTCTCCGCCATTTTGCCCGCCCATCCCGTCGGCAAGGATCATCAGGCCCAGCGCGGCGTTGCCGTAGATGCTGTCCTGATTGTCGGCACGGCCATTGCCGATGTCGGTATGCCCCCAAAGCTGCATCTGCCTTACGCCCTCTCTTTATCGCCTGAGCAAAGGTTCGATTCTGCGCTCAAGCTGCGCGACGCTTTTCAGCCGTGCATCGACGCTTGCCTGCGCCATTGCGACCTTGCGCCTTTTTTCTTCCTGCTCTTCGCCGGCCTGGATCGTCTTGGTGCGGATTGCCTGCTCGATTTCGGCATTAATCGATGTTGTCAGGTCGCGGACATAGGTGCCAAGCTGCGTCACCCAGTCGCGCGAGGCGTCGTTGAACATGCGCCGCCCCTCCTGCTCCATCGCCTCGCGCGCCTTTTGCACATCGCGCTCGCGTTCCTCGATCCGTTTTTGCGGGATGCGGCGACGCAGGTCGAAAAAGCCGTAGATCAGCATCACCGCAACCAATATCGCGGTGATGAAGGTGAGCACGGTACGCACCTGCTTCATGCCTGCGCTGATCTGGTTGATAAAACCAAGGAATGATCCGGGCTCAGCATCCTGCGATGCCGCGATCAGCGTCAGCGGGGCTAATATGCCGACCAGCACCATGATCATGCCGGTATAGTCGCGCAGGGCGATGAAATATTGCATCAGCCCGTCCTTGGTAATCTCGCCACTATATTTGCGCTGGATATGGAAATGCGATTCCGCCGGAAGGTTCGCGTCGGGATCCTGCGCGTAAATGTTTTCGGGGTCGATCTTGCGCAGACCGTCACTCTGCAAAATCCCGTTGATCTGGTCGAGGGTTAGTTTTTTGACCTGTTCCAGATATTCGACATCGGCTTTGGCCTTCGATTTGAACGCCCTTTTCATGTTGCCGACAAAATCGTCGAGATATTCCTGGCTGATTTCGGTTTCGGTGGTTTCGGTTTTGGAGGCAAGGTTGATATGGACCATCTGCCCCTCCCCCAATTGTGCCGCTGTGCCGTTGGTCAGCATCTGGAACTCGCCGCTCTTGTTGCGGTTCAGCTCATCATATTTCAGCTTAAAGGCGCGTTCGGCGTCGGACAGATTTTTCTGGATCAGCGTGCGGATACGGTTGTTGCTGTCCGTGCTGCCAACCGCACCCGGCCTGCGTGCCGAAGCTAGGTCGTCGGTCAAAAGCTGTTTGCGCAATTCAAGCGCGCGCATTTCGTCCGAAATGATTTCATGAGCGTAACGGGCAATCCGTCCGCTCGACAGGTCAGCAGCGGCCTTTGCATTTTCGGCCTTGGCATCGTCGATGAAGCCTTGAATGGCGGTGCCGATATCATCCTCGGCCGCAGGCAGGATGCTAACCGGAGCCAGCGATTGGAGCTGCGACTGCAACGCCGCGTCGCCTTCAAATTCCTCCGCGCGCATCGACAGGAATATGGCGCAGCGTCGCCCATCCCCCTGCCCCGCCACCCAGCGCATGTTGACGGGAAGCGTTTCGCTGTCCCTGACCTCCGCAGGATCGGCGAGCGCAATCAGGGTCGCAGGCAACAGGAACTGGTCGGACAAGCGCGCCTGCCCGCAATCCTGCAAAACGCGCACCTTGTCGCCAAGCTGCTTCTGCAATTTATTGGCAAGATGGGCCGTACCCGGCGACAGGCAGATTTCGGCATCGACCATGTCGCCCCGCGCAACCGCAGAGGCTGCATCGCGGGCAATATCGAAATAGCCCGCCCGCGTCGTTGCGCCCAATTCGCGCGACGCGCTGTCGAGGACATCGAGAAGCTGCGGCAGGCTCATCGGAAGGGCGACTTTATGATGACGGTTTTCAACGATTCATCGTCGCGCCCGGTATCGACCGGCGGCGCATGGTGCTGCACAACGGTGCAGCGAAAGGTAAAGCCGGTCTGGCCAAAGCGGACATGATCGCCATTGTTCAGTGCGATACGCCGGTCGATCCGCTTGGGGTGGCGGTTCACATAGACGCCATTGGTGCTCGGCTTGGCTGCAATTTCCCCAATGTCATAGACATGGACGGTCAGTGGCGGCCCCGGAACCACCTCGACAACGGCATGATTGGCGCTGACATAGGTGTCGTCGAGGATGATCGGCGTGCCCATCTGGCGCGGCTGGCGGCCAACGATGTTCAGACCGGGTTGCAGCGCCACGGGTCCACCGCGACCATTGTCGGGATCGAGGAAATAGCCGCCTGCCTGCTGGGCAGCACCATAACCACCCTGAGGCGATATTGGCGGGGGCGCGGCGGGCGTAGGTGCCGCTTGCGCGCTGCCGCCATTTTCGGCCAGGAATTTTTCGATATCGCCGATCCGCCGTGCATAGATATCGCGCAACACCTGCGTCGGGGCCGATTGCAGCAGCGTGATAAAATAGCGTTTCTTGTCCGCTGCGCGCGCACGGATATCGTCGATGCTGGCCGACGGATCGAGTTCGAGCAGTTCGTAGATATTCAACGACTCGGGTCCATCATTTCAGGCGCGTGCAGCGTTGCTACCGCACTCAATGTCACTGTCAACAACATGCTGGGAATCTCGCCAGGCAAGCCTGCGCCTTCCGCTCTGCCTCGGCAGCGGCCCTTGCCGAATCATTGGCATTTTCCATCGCCGTTCTGATCTTGTCGGCATTATCCTTCAGCACGCTGGCGGTGTTGCGCATCTCGCTCATGATAAAGTCGGCCTCGCGGACATAACCCTCAAGCCGTCCTTTGGACTCAGCCGCATCCATTGCATATCGGCGCGCCTCACCGGCCGATTCCTTGGCATCGGCCTCATATTGATCCGCAGCTTTTGCCGACATGTCGGCCTGCTTTGCAGCTTCACTCGCCTGTTCGGATGATTTTTGCGCCTCGGCGGCTTCGCTTTGCGCTTTCTTGGCGGAGGTATCGGCCTCGCGCGCGTCGGCCCTTGCCTGTTCGGCAAAGCGCTCGGCATCGCTGGCATGTTTCTTGGCCGTCTCGCTTGCCTGCTCGGCATCCTTGGCATTTTGCTGCGCAACGTCAGCCGCCTTCTCGGCCTCCTTCTGGAAGTTTTTCGCAGCCTCGGCGGCCTTTTCCGCTTCGGCAAGCTCGGTCTTGGCCTTTTCGCTGCTGGCCTCGGCTTCCTTGGCTTCGGCTTCGGCCTTCTTCGCCGATTCCTGTGCTTCCTTGGCCCAAAGCTGCGCGGTCTCGCTCGCTTGCGTCGCTTCCTTCTCTTCCTGCTTTGCCTTTTCGGACGCCTGCTCGGCCTCATTGGCTTCGGCCTTGGCCTTTTCCGCCGCAGCTTCGGCTGCCTTTGCATCCTGCTCGGCATCCTGCTTGGCCTTTTCGGCGGCTTTCGCATCCTGCTCGGCGTCTAATTTGGCTTTCTCGGCAGCTTTTGCATCCTGCTCGGCATCAGCCTTGGCCTTTTCAGCGCCCTTGGCATCCTCCTGCGCATCCTGCTTGGATTTCTCCGCAGCCTTGGCGTCCTGTTCAGCATCCTGTTTGGCCTTTTCAGCGGCCTTGGCATCCTGCTCGGCATCCTGCTTCGATTTTTCGGCAGCCTGCGCATCCTGAGCGGCATCATTTTTCGATTTCTCGGCGGCATCGGCATCCTGCGCGGCGTCATTTTTCGACTTCTCGGCCGCCTGCGCGTCGCTCTCGGCATCCTGCCGCGATTTTTCCGCAGCCTGCGCATCCTGCGCTGCATCGCTCTTGGACTTTTCGGCAGCCTGCGCGTCAGCCTCTGAATCCTGCCGCGCCTTTTCGGTCAGTTGCGCATCCTGTGCAGCGTCGGTCTTCGATTTCTCGGCAGCCTGCGCATCGGCCAGAGCATCGGTCTTCGCCTTTTCGGTGGCCTGTGCATCCTGCGCCGCATCAGTCTTGGATTTTTCGGTAGCCAAGGCATCTTGCGCAGCATCGCTCTTCGACTTTTCGGTCGCCTGCGCATCCTGGATGGCGTCGGTCTTGGCCTTCTCGGTCGCCTGGGCGTCCTGGATGGCATCGGTCTTGGCCTTTTCCGCGGCCTGCGCATCCTGCGTGGCGTCGGTCTTGGCCTTTTCCGCCGCCTGCGCGTCCTGCATCGCGTCGGTCTTTGATTTTTCGGCAGCCTGCGCGTCAGCCTCGGCGTCGAGCTTTGCCTTTTCGGTCGCCTGCGCATCCTGCGTCGCATCGACCCTGGCCTTTTCGGTCGCTTGCGCGTCCTGCATGGCATCGGTGCGCGCTTTCTCGGCAGCGTTTGCAGCCTCCTGCGCCTGGTTGGCCGCGGTGGTTGCCTCGGTCAGCTGCACTTCCGCCCGGCTGCTATAGCCGAGGATTTCCTGATGCTCCTGCTGCGCTGCCGCTTTCAGCCGCTCGGTTTCATTCGAATCCTGCCGCGCATCAGCCGCCGCCTGCTTTGCCATTTCGACGCTGGCGTTCGATTCCTGCATCATGGCGTTGAGCAGTTCGGCTTCGGTTTCGAACTGCGCCAGCGTCTGGTCGAGCATGGGCAATTGCGATGCAATCTGCTCCTTGATCGCCTCCGCCTCGGTCAGGATTTCCTGCAACTGGGCAATTATCTGGGCCGCTGCTGCGTCGCTCATGCCAAACCTCTTCCGCTATTGTCCGGCGACCCAGTCCATAATTTATGCTGCAAAATCATATCCGCCTCCGCCGCCGCCACCGCCGCCACTCTCTTCGGCCTCTTTCTGCCGGCGATATTCTTCGCAATCGTCGATGATCGACTGGATGGTGTCGCAGGTCGAATCTGCGCTGAACATCGCCTCAGTGGCTGCCGTTTCAGCCTCAAGTGAATCGACGATCGCCTGATCGTAAATGGGCTGGATCTCGTTCCAGATGTCGCGCTGCTGCTCGATAATCCGCTTCAGTTCCTCGACATATTGCCGCCCGGGCTCGACGGCAGCCTCGGCTTCGCTGGCGCTGCCCTTGGCTTCATTTTCGTGGGTGCGGGCCTGTGTAGCCGATTCTTTGGCCTGCCCCTCGGCGCGCCCGGCCTGCTCCTTTGCGGTGCGGGCTTCGCTGGCATATTGGCTTGCCTTCTCCGCCTGGGCGATAGCGTCCTTTTCGCTCGCCTTTGCGCGCTCGGCCTCGACAGCGGAAAAAAACTGTGCGCTTTGGGCGCGTTGTTCTGACGCCTGCGCTTCTGCGGCTTCCTGCCGGGCGCGCTGTTCATGCTGGGCTGATTCCTGCGCTGCCTGTTTGGCCATATCGGACGCGCTGTCGGCTTCCTTGGCTTCGCCCTTGGCCTTTTCGGCGGCTTGGGCGGCTTCCTTCAGCGCCTCTTGCGCCTTGTCAGCATTGGCAGCCGCCTCGGTCGCGGCAACCTCTGCCTTGCGTCCAGCATTTTCGGCCTCCTTCGCCTCACGCTGGGCATTTTCAGAGGCTCTGGTCGCCTCGGCCAGTTCCTGCTTTGCGCGCTCAGATTCCTTTTCCGCCTCTTTCAGCTCATTTTCCGCCTTCTGCTTCGACTCCTCGGTCAGCTTTGCATCGTCTTCGGCATCCTGTTTCGCTTTTTCAGCGGCTTTGGCATCGACCTGGGCATCGAGCTTGGCTTTGTCGGCGGCTTTGGCGTCCTGCTCTGCGTCCTGCTTGGCCTTGGCCGCTGCCTGAGCATCCTGAGCGGCATCGGTCTTTGCCTTTTCCGCAGCCTTGGCGTCGGTTTCGGCATCCTGCTTGGCCTTTTCGGCGGCTTGCGCATCCTGGGCCGCATCGGCCTTGGACTTCTCCGTGGCCTGCGCATCCTGTGCGGCGTCGTTTTTCGATTTTTCTGCAGCCTGCGCATCCTGCGCCGCATCATTCTTCAATTTTTCGGCGGCCTGCGCATCCTGCGCTGCATCATTTTTGCTATTTTCGGCCGCCTGCGCATCCTGGGCGGCGTCATTCTTCGCCTTTTCGGTGGCCTGCGCGTCCTGTGCAGCATCGGTGCGAGATTTTTCGGTTGCCTGAGCATCGGCAGCGGCGTCGGTCTTGGCCTTTTCGGTCGCCGCTGCATCCTGCGTTGCATCGACCTTCGACTTTTCGGTGGCAGCAGCATCGAGCGCAGCATCGGTTTTCGATTTTTCGGCGGCCAGCGCATCCGCCGCAGCATCGGACTTCGCCTTTTCAGCAGCCTGCGCGTCTGTCTGCGCATCGGTGCGCGCCTTCTCGGCGGCCTGTGCGCTTGCTTGCGCTTCCTGTTTCTGTGCCTCGGCTATTTGCGCATCGGCCTGCGCCTCGGCCTTTGCCTGTTCGGTGGCAAGCGCATCGGCGGCGGCATCGAGCTTCGCCTTTTCGGCAAGCTGCTGATCGGACTGCGCATCGGTGCGCGCCTTTTCGGTTGCTTGCGCATCGGCCTGCGCACCCTGCCGCGCGACTTCGGTTGCCTGCGCATCCTGCAAGGCTGCCTGCGACTTGATCTCGGCCTCATTCTTTTCCTGCAAGGTCTTGTCGGCGGTGACGTTGATGTCGCTGAACAGCACATTGGCGCGCTCGGACAGGGTGGTGATCTCGGCCTTGTCCTCGTTGATCTGCGCCTTGGCGCGCTCTGCGGCGAGACCCTCCTGCCGGGCGAGCGTCAGGTTGCGCTTGATTGCAAGATAGCGCGGCATGAAATCGCCTTGCAGATCATTGGCGATCATCGCGGCAATCTCGGCATTGATCTCACGCAGCGTGTCGCGCGTGGCCCGTGCCTGGTCGAGCATTTGTTCGAGGGTCGCCGCCATGTTCAGTTCCTCCCCAAGACGCTGAACCTAGCGACAGACCCGTTCGCATTTACGCGTTGGCGGCGATGTGGTGGTCTTTGCCGTGCTGCAGGTCGCGCGGACCTTTGCAAAGCAGATCCCGCCGCCGCACTGGCCATCGGGCGTTGCGTTGAACGACACCAGCGAACCGCCCTTGCACGCGGCAGCGGCTATGTTGCGCGCTTGCCCCTGCGGCACGCCACTGCCAGCGGGATAGGAAAATTCGCCCGCATTGACGGTCGATGTCCCGCCGCCCGTTGTCGTGGTCTTGCCCGGCACCATCGTGCAAACCTCTTCGCAGACCGGAGCCTTTTTCTGCTTGTCGGCAGTTTTGGCAGGGACATTCTGCTTGGCTGCTGCGGCAGCTGCGGCTGCGCCGGCGGCTTGCTCGGCAGCCTTGCCATCGCCTTCGCTTGCCTTATCCGCTGTGGCTGCGGGCTCCTTGCCCGCATCCTTCGGCTCTTCCTTGGCCTCTGGCGCGGCAGCGGCTTCGGTTGCGGCACTGCTATCGCTATCATCCGCATTCATGGTGCGAAATGCGGCGACGCCCAGAAAGGCTACCGCAAGCAGCGCCACCAAAACGCCGGCATATTTTTTCCAGAACGGCTTTTCCTGGACTGTGCTGTCATCGCTTCCACCGTCATAGGAGCCGCCGCCATAGCCGCCGCCCTGCTCGATGGGTCCGGTCTCGCCCCCGTCATCGGGACGGGTCCAGGCAGCAGTGCCTACGCCGACATCATGCCGGTCGGCATCGAACATCACAGTGCCGCTGCCTGTATCTTGGTCGAGCCCGTCACCGCCCATAATCGCCTGCCGGTCAAACGCAGCGGTATCCTGCCTCAATCCGGCTGCGGCAACCGCAGGCGTGAACATGCGCGTTGCATCGTCAATGTTTTCGGCAGGCTCGCTCTCGACAGGAGCAGGCTTGGCCTTCGCCTTGGCGCCCGGGACATAATCGTCTTCGAGCAAGGGCAGCAGTTCCGATGCCTTTTGCACGCGATCCTTGGCATGCGGCACAAGGCACATTTTGACCACCGAACGATAGGGTTCGGGCAGCTTCTCGATATCCTCGGGCTGGTCAGGCGACAGGATCGACGCCATGATCTGTTCGGCCGTGGTCTCGCCGCCGCGCTTGCCAAAGGGCGTTGCGTCGGTCAGCAATTCGTGGACCATCACGCCAAAGCCCCAGAAATCGACATTGGGGCGGACCTTGCCATCGATGCCGAATTTCTTCGGATTGAACTGTTCGGGCGCCATATATTCGATGGTGCCGACAAGCATGGAGGAACTGCGCGTATCCTCCCCCGACATATTCTTGCTGATCCCGAAATCGGATATCTTCGCCGTCAGCCTGCCGCCGCGATCGACCAGCAGGATATTCTGCGCCTTCAGGTCGCGGTGGATGATGCCGTGGTTGTGGAGATATTCAAGCCCCAGAAGAACTTCGCGCAGGAACCGTTTGATATTGGGCGATTTCGGGTTGGACCGGGCATAGACCTTCAGGTCGCCGGCATTGGCATATTCCATGATACCGATCTGCAGCTCTTCCTTCTCGCCAAGCGCGTTCGATTGTTCAAGGAGGACAACGTCATAATAGCGCAGCAGGTTGGGATGTTCGAGCTGGATCGCCTTGCGGATTTCCTGCAGCACCGAATATTGGTCGCGGTCCGACTGGCTGAAAACCTTGAGCGCAACCTCGCGGTTCAGCAGAGTGTCCTGCGCCCTGAAAACCCTCGCAAAACCGCCCTTCCCCACCAGATCGGCAGCGGGATCATATTCGTAACGGTCCTTGACTCTCATTTCGCCCCCCGAATCAAAGTGCCGACGCGTTTTACGCGTGGAACCATCCGGTTAAATCTGATTTTACGCTTTTAGCCAAGACTTTATGTTTGCATCGCCAAGCGACGCGTGACGCACGTCACGACTTGGCGCTTTAGGTCGCAAATGCCTCGCATCTCTCCAACGACTGAGCGCTCGAAAATTCAGATTTTATTGGAAATGGTGCCCCCGGCCCGACTCGAACGGGCACATCTTTCGATACTCGATTTTGAGTCAGGTAAAAATGATTCTAATACGTTATAATATATAGCTATTTCTTAA